>Ga0183098_10586_pt1 | contig 58174 bp, 79 predicted proteins | sample BioMet9_FD_128884 | JGI IMG/M metagenome (GOLD analysis project Ga0183098, IMG submission 128884) | Microbial communities from bioreactor (seeded with sewage sludge) at Lawrence Berkeley National Lab, California, USA - Biofuel... | ecosystem: Engineered > Bioreactor > Anaerobic > Unclassified ...
ACACCCCATTATTTTGTGTCCCTGCAAAAATAGTATTCCCATTTGCAGCAAGGCAATAAATATATTGATAATAACCCAAAGATGTTTGCGTCCAGCTTGCGCCATGATCTGAAGAACGGTAAACGCCACCACCGGTTGTTCCGGCAAACAGATTATCTCCGAGGGGAAGAAGAGACTGAGTACTTATTTTATCTAAAGCAGTCTGACTCCAACTTGTTGCATTATTGGTAGACAAAAATACGCCGCTATAAGAACCTGCATAAATATTATCTCCGCTTACGGCAAGCGACATAATACATCCTCCGTATATTCCATCACCCTGGATCCACTGAGCCTTTGCTGTAAATGTCGCTGCAAATAAAATTGTCAAGATAATTATAAATTTCTTCATTTTTTTGTTGTCCGTGATTATCGTGCTGACTCTCCACTTTTAAGTTTCCGGTTGTTCGTTTATTTGTTTCGCCTGATTGGCTATAATGGCTACAAGTTCTTTTTCGCAGCCAAAAGTACAAATTAAACCCTATGAAACATCCATAAAAAATTTATGAATTTCATCAGAAATGTAAATCTCCTATGTTTTAAGGATTATTTTCTGGTTGTTTTACGGAATTATTAATTCCGCTACCTTCCGGGCAGAATTGCAAATGCATCTCAGAAGAGTTTATTTTATAATTGTTATTTAAATGAAGTTAAGCTTATCTTAAAAATTGTATAATCTCATTTAAAATGACTATTGAGTCAGTACATTCCTCAATAAATTTTTTTCCTTTGTCAATTACCTTATGTTTTTCATAAATTTTTGCAATACGCAATTCAATATATTTATAATGTTCCATCTTTTTAACGATGTAATCAAGGTCGTCATTTGTTATTTCTTTACCTAAGACGATTTGTGTCACAACATCACTTTCCCACAGAGATACCTGTTTCTGGTGGCGATTTCGTATAACATAATTAAAATCGATGAGTTTTTTAAGAATCTCTTTAAACCTTTCTTTGTTATTTTTTACTTTTTTTATAGCTTCTTGTGTCGGCTTATGCCCTTCTATTTGTATACCAATGCTTAAATTATAAGCATTCATAATCATACTTATATGAATTTGATCAATTAAAGGTCCATCATTAAATTTAATTGCACCCCATACATGTTCTTTGTCCAGGTTTCCAATATGCAATTTACAACGGTTATAAAAATCACATTTTTGTTCAAGTTTTTCTTTCGATTCAGTTAAAAACTGTTCAAGTTTTTCTTTCACTCGCTTTCTCTCATCTTCAGCTTCTCTTAAATTCTCATTTTCTGTAAACAGAAATGATTCAAAATCTCGATTACTCCAACCGTTAAAAGGTATCATGTTTAATTCCTCCATAAAATCAATGAATTGCTTAGACAGAAAATTTGTTATGGTATTTTTGGGATAACTATTTCTAACTTTTATTATAAAGTCAGTTATCTCAGACCAGTTTAAAAAAATCACATTTTTATTACAATACTTTTTCTTGATTTCTTCTTTATATTTTTGCTTACTAATGTAGAGTATATATACAATGGATTTAAAGGATCCTTTGGTGTTCTTTATATGATTTTGTAGCTGTTCATCGTTAAAAGGCGCTCTATATTTTGATTCAATATAAATAGCATATTCATTTGTAAGAATTAGAGCATCTGGTCTACTTTCTGGATTTGCAACCTGTATGCCAAAATTAACAATATCTGATGAAATATCTATGCCAATGTGTTTTAAAAAATCCTTTAATAAGGTTTTATCTGAATGTTCAAATAAATTGATCAACGATTTTGTAATGTTATCCTCTAATTGTCGATCAACTTGCGTTTGATCTTTTGAAGCACCTCTAAAGTACATAAAAATATTTCGATAAGGGCTTTGTTTTATCATGTATTATTTTTTTCGAGTTATATTAAATCGAGTTATTATAATCAATAAATTTATCCGTGCCAGTTAGTCTATTTTTTACATAAGTTACAAGCAATCAAATCTTTTTTTGAGCCAATTGGTTCCCTGAATTCACTTTGCTACGCCATCTAACGTGTAACACACTCATATTCTATGCCGCTTATTTTTTTATTAATTCCTTACATCCCACAAATGTATAATAAAATATCCATAGCTAACTCCTCCGATATATTTTTTTCTTCTTTTTGTTGCTCGATAATACAAATTCTTTTGTCGCTTAAAACCCAATCCCCGCTTGCTTTTTCCACCTCCAACTGCCACGATATCCGCATTTCCGCGTAAAAAAATATTTATTTGCTTTGATTTGTGTAAAAAAATTTATTTATTTTTGTTTTAACAATTTGTTCTTAATTTTCACAATTAAAATTCAAGTATCATGAAGCCAAATTACAATTATTCTCATCTGGTGATGTTGCTTACTTGCCAGGTGATTTTAAAAAATCTTGTTCCTGTATTAGCCCTTTTCACACTAAGGCTATCCAAACTCACTGCCGTTTATGTCGAAAAACTCGATACGCGCATTCAAACGGGCCTTCAGAAAATTTCTACGGATAAGTATTTTGTTCAGAAAAACGCTACCAAAGAGGTAAAAAGCATAGTAGATCGCGCCCTTAAAAATTTACGTGCTTTTTATACCGACCTTAAAGTCGTTTTTGCCAAGGACAAACCCCTGCTCGAAACCATACTTCAGACTTTCGGTTTTAACAAATGGTATGAGCTGGCAGGCAGGGGCAAACAGGAAGCCATTACGGCTATCCTTATGGCAATAAAGGAAAATATCGAGCCTTACCGTCAGCAACTGATAGAGGCGGGTATGAGCGCCGAAGCCATTGATGCCCTCGTTGCCGATGCCGACCCGCTCGACAAGGCGAATGTAGCCCAGGAAAGCATCATGGGTAGCCGCCCGGTACTTACCAAGGAACTGCAAACCGAGCTTAACGATATCTATACCGAAGTGATGGCTATCTGCACCTTGGGAAAAAGCATTTATAACGATGATCCCGTTTCTCAGAAATTATTTGCTTTTAGTGTGGTAGCCGAAGGTTTGGAAAATAAAAGGGACACTAAACCTGGTAACGAAACTCCCCAATAATCCGGATACTGGCTCAAATGCTCTTTATTCTTGAAAGAAAAAATTTATAGAAGTGCTATTATCTCTTTATAAAATAATTCTCCATTGGGATGTTTGAACATTTGGACAAAGTCTGGATTTATTTCTAGATTTTCTTTTAGTATTTTCTTAAAGTCAAAATGATAGCAAATAACATCGATCATAAACATACTATTTGCAATATCTGTCGCGTCAAAAATAAAATCAATTAGTGCAAAATCACCAGTTAAACAGGTTGCAATCCAAATATACTTTGGTAAACTTTTGAAAAGTAATTTTTCTTTTAATTCATCCGATAAATCAGAATCTCTAATTTTAGATTTATACGTTTCGCTATAATCTACACGTATATCCCATTTAAAATCAAAGTTGACCAATGGATTAATTACCAAAGTTAAGATTTCGTCTATTCCTACAACAACAGCTTCGATATCATCATAAGATAAACGTATTTTAGGAAAAACTGGAATGAGTACACCAATAGTATAAGTAGGCTTTTGTTCAAAATGAAAACGTGTCCAATTTGTAATTATACTATTATTATCTGTGTTAAATTCCACCCTAGCAAAGGGTCCCCATTGGTCATCGTGGGCATAAATCTTCTCAATTTCATCTGCCTTAAATGATATTTCAACAGAAGGTGGCAGAGATTCCGGTAACGAATACTTATAACCATTTATTGCAATGGCGTGATATCCATAATTATCACCAATTGGAACTTTGATTATTAAAATTATTGGGATGCCTATAGGCGAATAACTATAAATAAGTTTTTTTAGATATGAATTTGATACTTCCTCTTTAGATCCATTCTGCCTTAATTCAACAACCAGCCCAGAATTAGTAAGTGTTTGGCACATTTGATATATTGAAAGTCCTTTTTTATTTGGAAATAGTCTTCCACCATCTAATGACATCAGCCCGGCATCTTTAGTAATCTCATAAGGTGTTTTTATGGTAATATGATAATCTAATTCTGCTGCCTTTTGAAGGGTAACCCATATAGCAGTGGTAGCACAGGCACTTAAAACACTATCCTGTTCCTGAAAGGCCAATGAATTTAGCTTTAAATTATAGCCAAACAAATGAATAACATAATCCCGTGTTCCAAAAAACACACGATGATTTGAATTTACTGGATGAGAATAATTTTTTAATAAAGTAGTGCCAATTACAGTATATGGTAACGGTTTTATTACTATAAAACCCAAGTACGATTTATCAAACTCTGAATTATTTTCCTTTTTATTTGTAATGATTTTTTTAAAATAAGTATTATCAAAATGCTTATCAAAAAAATGTAAGCGTTTGCAAAATTTCGAATAATCTTTAAAACAAATAGAATAATATGATGAATAATCACTAAAAAAATCTCTACTGATGTATTTTTCTTCTACTACAATAGTTTTTGCATGTAAACCAGATGATCCAAAATAGTCTTTTAATAATAGAAAATGATCTTTTGCACCAATTCCTATACTTGAAGACGAAGAATTAATTAAAAGACTTAAAAGTCCGTCATCAGAATATGATACTATTTGGTATGGAGGCATTATAATTGAACAACGACGTTTAATTTATCAACATCTATAAATTTACGGTTCAGAATTTCTTCCTGTTTTTTATTTACAGCTTCTATTTTTTCGATAATTAAACTGTCGCTGAAATCAATTTTTTTAGCTTCAATCTTAACATCTTTCTTGAAAATCTCATTAAAGTTACTCGTATCCATATAATTATTTTTTTAAGAGTCAGCAAAAATAGTATTTTAATTTGTAAAATTAAGCAATTTTTTAGATAAAAATTAATTGGTAATTTTTTTTATTAACTTATTTTTGTTAAAACAACTATTGGATTATAATTCGATAAAAAACAATTCGTTACCTTCAATTTTTAAAGTCTGTCATTTTTTCTGGACGATACAGGACGGTATACTTCGCAGTTCATTTTACACTCCTATCACTTTACTTCGCATTCATTCCGGCGACCTTCGCATTCATTCCGGCGACCTTCGCATTCATTCCGGCGACCTTCGCACTCATTCCGGCGATCTTCGCAAGTCATCCGGCGGTTTTCGCATTCAATCCGGGCGTGTTCGCATTCATTCCGGGCGTGTTCGCATTCATTCCGGGAATGTTCGCAAGTCATCCGGTGGTTTTTATAAATTGTGTTATGGGAATAATTTAAATTTCGTGTAAATATAATATTATGATTTAGGTTTTAATCCTGGGAATTCTGTAATCCTGTCGGAGTCACTTTTTATTTGATTCTTTTTGTGCCAAAATCGGGTTTTATTAACAATCTTTTTACCTTTGTCCTGTAAATTGTATTATGTCTTTGCCATTGTTAAGGCGGTTGAATTAACTGAGGATACTGAAAATGTCTTATACAAAAACATTTAGAAACAAAATTTTTATCTTGTTTTTAATTTTCCTTGCAAGCTTTTGCCTGAAAGGATTTGCTCAGGATCCCAATTTTTCGCAGTTTTATAATAATCCCATCTACTATAACCCCGCCTTTGCGGGATATAACGACCGGTTCGACGAGTTGCGCTCCAACGATCCTGAATGGACACAGGTATTGAGAACCAATTACCGCAAATTTAAATTTAACGTCAGGGACAAAGGGTTCCATTCGCTAAGCGTAAGTTATGATGCAGGTTATTCGCCGGCAAATACCAATCACTCCAATTCCATCGGATTCGGATTGCTTGCTCTTCAAACCCAGGAAGGTTATTTCAGGACTCAAACCATTGGAATGGTTCTTTCGAGCGGCGTACGCATAGCCAAATATCAAAAAATCCGGTTTGGACTCACCGCCTCCACCATGCAAAAATCATTGCTCGATCCCGACGATTTGGTCTTTAGCAGCCAGCTGGATCCCGTACGAGGGAATATTTATGGTAGCACCAACGAACTGCCCTCCCGCCTTGATTTTTTAAATGCCATCGACTTTGATGCCGGAATGGTTTACACCCTGGGTTTTAGCAATACCTCCGATCCTATCAATAATCTTATTCTCGGATTTTCGGCTCATCATTTGTACTCCACTGCGTCGTATACTATTGATAATAACAGTAAAAATAAAATGCCCATACGTTATGTATTGCAGGCAAATTATAATTGTTTCCTGGCACGAACCCGCGGCTTCCAGCAATATAACCGTCTTTCGTTTGCCGGGATTTACGAAAACCAGCTAAAGTTCAACACTTCCACGCTTGGGTTAAATTATTATACCAGTCCCATGGTTTTTGGTTTATGGTTCCGGAATATCATCAGCGAAAAGTCGGATTACTCCGCCATTGTCGAGTTCGGATACGATCTTCTGAAGCGTTCCGACAGCCGATTTCTTGTGAAGACGGTCTTTAATTACGATTTTTCCTTAAATAACCGGCGTTACACCTATGGCGATTCCATGGGCATTTCCATCATTATCAAACAAAATTATTTGTACGAATAGTTTTTGTCGGGAGAGAATTAATCGTTCATTCCTGCATTCCGTCTTTCAGACACCCCAGCCTTTACTATCGGTTCGGAAACTGGCTAAGAGAAGTGCCCTGTCAATTACCGTTTTCGCTGCTTCCTCAAGAGTGGCTATGGTAAAAAGCCGGCGATGCCGGACAGATGATGCCACCGACTTCGGTTACGGTTTCCGCATTCATTCCGGCGGACTTCGCATTCATCCGGCGGTTTTTATAAATTAGATGACGTGGGTATATCAAAAAGTATGTAAATCAAATTTCTGATGTCGGGTTTCTGATTATCCATTTCTATATTCAAAGCATTTAAAGTGAGCAAAAGTTATTTGTCCAAAGTACTTTATCCATTTTTCGGCCCTTAACGTTAGTTCATTTCGACATTCCAAATTTTAGGCACTTAATTTTTCCAACCCCATGTAAATTTTTTTTCTAATTTTACTAACCAAAACGGAAGAAGAGATTAATTGAATAAAAGTGAACCATACGTGGAATCGCAGACATTAAAATAAAAAACCATGATTGTATTTGAAGAGGCCAAACTTTGTAACATCTCGCTTCATAAGGTGGGAAGTAAGATGCTGGATGAAGGGATTAAATTTTCGAAAGCAAGCCTCAAAACCAGCGAGCGGATCAATAAATTATTAATCAGCTATTTTTTTGCACCCTTTAAGTCGGAGGAATATTATCATTTATATCACGACAGCGAATTAAAGTATAATGAAGTATTTGGATTTGTATCGGAAATTTTTGCTAATCCGGAGTCGCTTTTCGAGCAATCAGTAAATCTTGCCAAACATCTTTACGAGCAAAGTGTGCATCCCAAGATTAAGGGTGGAGAGTTTTACACCGCTTATTTCAACGATTGTATTCTTGGTGATAAAACGGTAGATGTTGTCGGGCTGTTTAAGTCCGAAAACAAAGATACCTTCCTGAAGGTGTATCCGTCGGCCGATGGCTTTGAGATAGAGTGTGAAGAAGGGGTAAATATTAATAAGCTGGATAAGGGTTGTCTGATATTCAATATCGAGTCCGAAAATGGTTACGTGGTTGCTGTAGTGGATAATACCAATAAAGGAGTAGAAGCCCGTTACTGGATGGATGACTTTCTGCATATAAAACAACGTGAAGATGAGTATTATCATACCCAGAATGTTCTTTCGCTTTGCAAAAACTTTGTAACCAAAGAGCTCCCTCAGCAATTTGAGGTATCCAAAGCCGATCAGATTGACTTCCTGAATAAATCGGTGAAGTTTTTTAAGGATAACGATAACTTCGAGATGGATGAATTTGCCAACGAAGTCATCAGTCAACCCCTGGTGATCGAAAGTTTCAACAGGTATAAAGAAGGTTATCAGAAGGAACGCGAAATTGATATTGCCGACAGCTTTAATATTTCGGAATCAGCCGTAAAAAGGCAGGCACGGGTATTAAAAAGCGTCATCAAACTGGATAAAAATTTCCATATCTATATCCATGGCAACCGCGAATTGATAGAACAGGGAGTGGACGAAAAGGGACGAAAGTATTATAAAATGTATTATGAAGAGGAAAGCTAAACCATCCAAATTAAAAAAAAGAGATATATTGCAGCCCGATTTAACTGACGACATCAAAACGTTAAAATAATTTTCGGATGAAGCGAGCCTTATTATTCATTCTGCTGTTTACATTAATATTACCGGCAATAGCACAAAATGAAATACATCTTATGGGAAAAGATACCGTTATTTATGCATCTACGATCAATTATCATTATGGCATCGTTCGATATTTTCCGGTAGGAGGGAGAAGACATTACAAGACCATTACCTGGGATAAGGTGGAATATATTAGCATAAAAAACCATATCTACGGACTTACAAAATACCGACTGATTAAAATTAATAGAGAACTGCTTGGAAGCGAAATTTCCAGAAAAGGTGCATTAGATGCCTGCAAATACTATACTAAATATAAAGATGCACAAAATGGAGTCTTCTTTGCCTCCTTTGCCGTAGGTGGAATACTCGGAATAATCCCTGCTATAGCTGTTTCCGGCTCACCTCCTCTCGAGAAAAACCTGAACATCCCCGATACTCCGTTAAAACAAGATTATACGTATGGGATTGCTTATGCTGAACAGGCACAAACAATAAAACGAAAAGCGGTTTGGAATGGGTATAGCTCGGGAATATTAGCAGCGGTAATGTTTTGCGTAACCTATGCCTTTGTAGTAAAGTAAAAAAAATGGGAATTTATGGCTTAACGATGAAATTGTATAGCGAATCAAAACAATTCCTTTTCCTTCCGGGTCAAAAAAAATTAATAATTTCACCAATTTTAAAATCATCAGGTTAATGGAGAAAAGTAATTATAAAATATACGGTTACCGCTGGGTTATTCTCATCATATTTGCTCTGCTTAATGCTGTAATACAGATGGTGTGGATCACATTTGCACCGGTAACGGTTGATGCCATGAGGCTATATCATACCTCAGCCTTTTGGATCGTTTTGCTCTCGATGTCGTTTATGCTTGTTTATCTGATTTTTTCGATGCCTGCTTCTTATATCATCGACAAGTATGGAATAAGGGTGGGAGTAGGCATTGGCGCGTTGCTGATGGCTGTGTTCGGATATCTAAGAGGCGTTTACGGGACGGATTATGCGATGATTTGCATATCGCAGTTTGCCCTCGCGGTTGCCCAACCATTTATTATGAATGCTATTACCAAAGTTGCTGCCGAGTGGTTCCCGATTAATGAAAGAGCTACGGCTTCGGGTATTACAGCGCTTGCCCAGATTGTGGGAGTGATTGCCGCATTGGCATTAACGAAACCTATAGCCCAGGCATTTCTCCCCGAAAGCGCTAACGGACATCTTGATCTGAATTCCATGCAATCCATGCTGAAAGTTTATGGCTATATCTGTATTGGGGTAACTGTTTTATTTCTTATTTTTGTTAAAGAAAAACCACCAACGCCTCCTTGTCTGGATAAAGATAGCAGCCGTATTTCCGTAAGAGAAGGCAGAAAATATATTTTCAGGAATAAAGACATGCTGTTGCTGCTCATGATTTTTTTTATTGGGATGGGGATGTTCAACGCCATAACCACTTTTGTTGATCTGATATCGGCATCAAAAGGTTACCTTGCCGATGCAAATGAATCGGGTCTGATAGGAGCTATTATGATGGGAGCGGGCATACTTGGCGCTGCGATTGTCCCTGTAATTTCGGATAGGACCAGAAAAAGAAAATTCTTTCTTGTCCTTTGTCTCTCCGGAATGGTTCCCGGGCTGATCGGATTTACCTTTTTCAGAAGTATGGTTCCTCTATTGATTAGTTCCGGCATTTTTGGATTTTTCTTTATGGCCGCAGCGCCTATTGGTTATCAATATGCAGCCGAACTAAGTCATCCGGCTCCTGAGTCAACGTCATTAGGATTTATCAACTTAGTTGGCCAATTTTCCGGTATCATTTTTATCACATTGATGGCCGTTTTTGGAAATGTAAGCATGGCTGCTTTTGCAGATGCCACCAAGGCTGCAAATACGATAACCTTGACTCCTTTTATGATTGGCTTCATTGTCCTGGCAGTTCTCAACGTCATATTGAGTATCCGGATAAAAGAATCGACGATGGTGAAAGGTCATTAATCTGATTATACTATGAATAAGATTTTAGGGTAGTTGCGTTTTTAACGAGGTTCAGGGTACCCGATTCATTATTCTTTAATCTAAATAATTTATTAAAAACGAAGTGAACTGGTGTATTAGTCAGAGTAATTTCTATATATTTGCGCACGTTGTGATTTAGTTGGTAAAAAATACATGTAAATTACAAATAAAAACAAGCAAAAAATGAAGCATAAATTACTCATCATTCATTTATCGGGATTGATTTTTATCAATTTAATGATCGTTAACAATATTTTTGGTCAAAAAACAATAGTAAGTCAGCCAATTTCCGACTCTCTCACTAAAGAATCAATTGGATATGGCGCGATAACTAAAGATAAGGTTACCGGAGACGTTATCGTTGTTAATAAGGAGAATTTTAACAAAGGGTTTATGGTATCTCCGCTTGAATTAATACAAGGAAAAATTCCCGGACTGATGATCAGTTCCCAAAACGGAAGACCGGGCAGCGATTTTACGATCCATAACCGGGGAATTCATAATTTTTATTCTACGGCAGATCCTTTGGTGATAGTGGATGATGTCCCCTTGGACAATAGCCAGATTTTTCTGAATCCAAACGATATTGAATCGTTTACTGTATTAAAGGATGCTTCGGCAACAGCTATTTATGGCGAACGGGCAGTGAATGGAGTGATTATTATCGCTACCAAAAAAGGCGGCAAAGAGTTTAAGGTGAACTATAACGTACAAGGTTCTCTTTCGGTGTTGCCGAAAAAATATGATGTGTTTTCTGCGGATGAATACAGAAATCTGGTTAAGGAAAAATGTTCCAATAGTCCATATGCCATATCCTTGCTTGGAGATGCCAATACCGACTGGCAGAAAGAAATTTATCATACAGCTTTTGGTCAGGATCATCATTTTGATGTGTCAGGTTCTGTTTTTAATGTTCCTTTGCGTATTTCTTCCGGTTACTATAACCAGGATGGTATTGTAAAGACATCCAATCTGAAAAGAAATACTTTCGGATTTGCTCTTTCTCCGGAATTTTTCGATAACCATCTGAAAGTTAATTTTAATTTCAATGGATCGTATGATAAAGATCGTCTGACAGATGATAACGTAATTGGTAATGCTGCTATGTTTGATCCTACACAACCCGTGTATGCCAATAATAACTATGGAGGGTATTATGAATGGCTGGTTAATGGAAATACTAACATCATGGCGACAGTCAATCCCGTTGCTTTATTGCAGCAGACAAATTATTATACCGATATAACCAGCAGGATTACAAACATAAAGTTAGATTATAAGCTGCATTTCTTTCCTGATTTACGCATAGTGTTCAATTATGGATCGGATTATTATAAATCGAAAACTAAAAAAGATGTAGATACCTTAGCATCCTGGACATGGTGGAACGGTGGAGGATTGCATCAGCAGGATAATCTGACAACAAAAAACAAAACGTATGATATTTATTTTAACTATGCTAAATATTTCGAAACTATTCGAAGTGGAATTGACTTTATTGCAGGTTATACTTCTCAGGAAATAAATACTAAGGTAACAAACTTTAGCCGTAATGCTATCATTATTACTTCCGAGTTTGTAGTAGAGGACTCTCGTTATTTATACAAGAACAGTTGTACTTCTTATTATGGACGGCTTAATTATACATTTAATGATAAATATTTGCTTACCGTATCTCTTCGTCGCGACGGTTCCTCGCGCTATAATAAGGATAACCGCTTTGTGCTTAATCCGGCAGTAGCCTTGGCTTGGAATCTTTACCGGGAACCATTTATGCAAAAAATCTCATTTATCTCTGACCTGAAATTACGGATTGGTTATGGGGAAACCGGTATAGGTCAATCTTCAGAAGGCAATTCAATAATATCTCGGCATGAAGAAATATCTGCTTATAATGCAGGATGTAATTTCGGATTCTTTAAGGACAGAATTACGGGTTCGTTAAGCTATTATACCCAAACAACTCATAATATGCCTGTTTCAGTTCGGGTTCCTAATGGTTATATCCTACAAAACTATGGTAAATTGGAAAATGAAGGCTGGGAACTGGCATTAAATTCACAAATCATTTCTGCAAAAAACTGGAAATGGAATGTTAATTTTAACTGGGCACGTACCATGAATACAGTAAAAACACCATCCGTCGATGGATATGCAGGAACGCGTTACGGAATGATTAATGGTGGAACCGGTAATAGTATAATGATAATAAATTCAGGCTATCCGGTGAATTCTTTTTTTGTGTTGCAGCAAGTGTATGGCAGCGATGGAAAACCGGTAGAAGGATTTTATGTTGACCGTAGCGGTGAAGGTGGGAATATAGACGCAAATATTCACAATTACTACCATTATAAATCTTCGGAACCGGATATAATCATGGGAATATCATCCAGCCTCGGATATAAAAAATGGGAATTATCCTTTTCGGGCAGATTAAGCCTGGGAAATTATGTCTATAACAATGTAAATTCAAATAGCGCGTATTATCAGTTATTTAATAATAGTTATCTGCAAAATCTGAATAAATCGGTAAACGATAACGGATTTTATACCCCACGATATTTTTCCGATTACTTTGTGGAAAACGCTTCTTTTTTCAGGATGGATTATATCCGGTTAAATTATCGTTTCGACAAAATAGGAAGAGGAAAAGTAATGCTGAATGTATATGCAACGGTACAAAACGCCTTTGTTATTACCAAATATAAAGGACTGGATCCGGAAGTAAATAGTGGCATTGACTACTATACCTATCCACGTGCAAGGATATATTCTTTGGGATGCAATATCGGTTTGTGATTCTCCTCCAAAATTCAGACCATGGGTTAAGTCGAAAATATAAAGCTTTAACCCATGGTCTGGATTTTTTTGTGGACTGGCTTTAGTTGATAATAAACTCTACGTTTGATTTCAGTTCTATTTCGGAACTTACTCCTGTTGCAAGTGGTTCTCCACCCACTCCAAAGTCATTGCGTTTTAGCTTTCCCGTAATGGTAAATCCGTAGGAATATTTTTTGCTGAACGGATTTTGTCCTTTCCCGTTGAACACAACATTAAAAACGATCGGTTTTGTTATTCCGTGCATGGTAATATTACCTGCGAGTATATAATTTTTCCCTTTTATTTTTTTAAATGATTTGCTTTTGAATGTAATGACCGGATATTTTTCTGCATCAAACCAGCCAGCGCTTCGCAAATCGTTGTCGCGCATTTCCACTTCTGTGTTTATTGATTTTACCGCAGCCGTCATTTCAATTTTTGCATCTGAGAAATCGTTCTTACTCGATACCAACGTTGCATCAAAAGTGTTGAAGATTCCCTCGATATGAGAAATGCCAAAGTGAAATACGCTAAATGAAAGCCGTGCATGATTTTTATCTAATGTGTAAGTGCTTTGTGCAAAAGTCATAGTTGTTAATGCAATTGCAGCGATGAATAATGTTAACTTTTTCATATTGGGCTAATTTATTGGTCGTTTTTTAAATTATTTATTATCAATTTTAAAAGAAGTCATGCTTAAAGATCCAGCTACCATTTTATCGTTGAACAAGCTCACTTTTTCATTTTCTTCTTTCAACGCCAAAGCAAAAAGCATAGGCAAATAATGCTCGGGTGTAGGAATTGCAAGATTAAAAGCATTGCCCAGCGATGGGTAATTGATCAACTGTTGATGATTGCCATCCAAAATATATTTTTTAATTTTTTCATTGGCCTCCATTGCCCAATCGTATCCGAATTCTTCGTTTAATTTGTCCCAGGCAACCATTCTAAGATTATGAACAATATTACCGCTTCCCACTATCAGCACACCTTTTTTACGGAGTGGTGCAAGTTCTTTGGCCAGTTCATAATGAAATAGCGGTGTTTGATAATAATTCAGACTCATTTGAATTACCGGAATATCCGCCAGGGGATAAAGGTGTTTTATCACGCTCCAGCAACCGTGGTCGAGTCCCCAATTTTCATCAAGCGTTACTTCCGTTTTTCTGATTAGGCGTTTCACTTCTTTAGCAAGTTCAGGACTGCCGGGTGCGGGATATTGCACTTCAAATAATTCCTTTGGAAATCCCCCAAAATCGTGGATGGTCCTGGGTTTTTCCATTGTCGTTACACAAGTTTCCTTTGTTTCCCAATGGGCGGACACACATAAAATAGCATTGGGTTTCGGTAATGTTTCACCAATAATTCTCCATCCCTTTACAAATTCAGTTTCTTCAATGGCATTCATTGGACTGCCATGACCTAAAAATAACACAGGCATTTTTTCTGTTTCGGTAAACGTTTCGGTTGTTGTATTCACTTTTTCCCGTTTTATGATTACTGATATTATTGGTTATTAATAGTTAAAAACATTTGTTGTCGTTGAGCCAATTGTTTGCCGTGCGTGATTTTGCTTCGACAAACTACAACAGTTCGTTCGATGAATCTTTGTCTTGTATCAATTCATTGGAAAACGTTGAGCAAAATTCGCTTATTTGCCTAATCCTAATTGATTCATGTAGGTTTGGTTATCCCAAAATAGGTATTCTTCGATCATCACGCCATTTTTCCAGTGTCCGATGGTGCACATCGGCAATTTAAACGATTTGCCCGTTGGCTGAATAAACTTTCCTCCGCCGATTGGCATTGGTTTGGTGAATTTTCCTTCCATTACTCCGGTTACGGCGGTCCATTCGCCGGTGCTATTACCAAAGCGGACGGGATGTTGCTTGATTCTTGTATCAGGAGCATAAACAAACATGGCTTTTAAATCTGCAATATGCCGTTCGATCCCGGTGGTGAAATGTCCGTCGGGCCAATGAACAATAATGTCCTTTGCATGGCTCTCATGCAACCGTGTCCATGCCTGATTGCTGAAAACAGTGTAGTCGAGCGTATCGAATGTTGTAAGGTTCTTTGCAACCGTTTCGTTGCCTGCTGTAAGTTCTTTAATTTGATTGTGAAGCGAATCAATTTCTGCCTGATTTCCAGAAGTGTTTCCACTTTTAGGGGTGCAACTACTAAAAGTTACCATTACAGCTACGATTATTAATAGCGATAATGTTTTAATTGTAAGCGATAGTTTTTTCATTTTGTTTAGTTTGAATTGTTTTTAAATGTTTTAATAATTATAGTATGAGAACACTTTAAAAACAAATGGACGTTAATAATGTTCGAAAAAGAAGTGTGATTTTAAGAATTGTAGCAATCATAGCCATTCGATATTTCATAAAGATGAAAATCAACATTTGGTTTTGGGGAAGGGACCGTTTCTGTAAAACAGGAGTTGTAGCTTACCATGTTCAGTAAAGGAAAATCCGATTATATTGGGGAATATAAGTTCGCAAAGTCAGGACAAACAAGATAATGTTCAAATAAATATGAGCAAAAGTAAAAAAAACAGCCGGTATTGGCTGAAAATGTTCATCTTTGTAAAAAATTAAATTATAAATCAGCTACAGCATCTGCCGGGGCAATGGAACGCCTTATGCTCCGGAAAAATGATACATTGTTTGCGGCGGGGTGTAAATATATTGCAAAATTTGTTAAAAAAAATACCCTTTCGTATAGTTTAAAAGAAATAAAAGACAACCATCATGGGATTTAATGATATTGAGATTATCGCTTTTGATGGCGATGATACGTTATGGGTGAATGAACCTTTTTATCAGGATATTGAGAAAGAATTATGTCGTATGTTGCAGGAATATCTCCCGGCGAAAGAGGTATCGGCCCGCCTGTTGCGGACGGAGGTGAATAATCTGGAACTGTATGGTTACGGAGCTAAAGCCTTTTTACTATCGCTCATCGAAACAGCCATAAGCGTTTCCGGATCACAGGTTTCCGCCTCGGTAATTAACCGCATCATCGGTATGGGTAAGCAAATGCTTTCCAATCCGGTGCAGTTGCTCGACGGGGTAGCCGGTGTATTGAAAGAACTAAAGCAGCGCTACACACTCATCCTGGCTACCAAGGGCGATCTGCTCGACCAACAACGCAAGCTAAGCAAATCGGGATTGATCCATTATTTTCATCACATCGAAATAATGAGCGACAAGCAGGATGAAAACTATAACGAATTGTTCCGTGTCGCAGGCGTAGAACCTGGAAAGTTTCTGATGGTTGGCAATTCCATGAAATCGGACATTCTTCCTATACTCCGGCTTGGTGGCAAAGCCGTATTCGTACCGTTTCATACTACCTGGCAACACGAAACGATAGATGAAGAACCGGCGAACAAAATTAATTACCGGAAGGTGGATAAAATAAGTGAAATAATTAATTTCCTATGACCAGCTAACTCAAAAAGGCAGCAGCCCTGCTGAATACATTCTCAAATGAATAATCAACCCGTTGAGCTAATGCTGGATTTGCAGTGGGGAAAGGTGTCTCGTGAGTGTAATCGTAGGGAAAGTCAAGCATAACGGCATTTCCGCTAAGGGTAAGCATTGTTTCAACAGCAGGTATCACTTTATCATTTTTAAGAACTACGGCTTGTATGCGTTGACGCATCTCGTGGAAGCGGTTATCTCGGAAGCTCCGGTGATTTTTAAAGTCAATCATGGAATGAAAGGCATAGCCTAAGGGATTTTTCCTCAGACAGTCCGAAAACGGACTTTTCTGTTTTATTTCATCATCAATATCATGCAAATAAAACTTATAAATGTTGTCGAAAGCCGGTTTATCCATAATTAGCTTCGACACACCGTTCATTGCGCTGAAAACGCTTCCCCCACAAAACATAAACAGCTTTGTGTTGGAGAACAATTCCGAGGGATTAGCCAGCATGATGATTTGGGCAAGGAAAGCTCCGATGGAATAGGCAAAAATGTCGGTTTCGCTTCCCTTTTCAAATAAAGGATGTTCGCCTTTACGGATTTGCGAAACGAGGCTCACGATGTCGTCGGCACTTTGCTTGCCGGAAGTAAAAAAGCGTAGAGGATTATCCGAGAGCCGTTCGCTTAACGCGACGTTGACAAAAGTAGCCGCATCGGTAGGGGATAGTCCGCATTTGCGTTGGTTGAGCAAGGGAAGCATCGCGTGGGGATTAGCCCACGCATCCGGAGAACGGTTGATATGAAAGGCTATCGGGAAAAGGATGACCGGTCTGCCGGTCTGCTGACAAAGGTAATACGCCCAGGGAAGGTATTTGAGCCAACTGCGTTCGTTGAGCCCATGAAGCAGAAGTATGGGATGCTGATACTTTTTCCGTTTGCCGGGAACGAAGACCGGATAAAAGAAACGGCTGTTTTCATTCATTTCGCTATCGGGCGAAGGGTAAAAACCGGGGATGGCTGCCTTGCCGGCAGAAGTATCGAAGGGCATTTGCTTGCCGGCAGAAATAAACTCAAGCATACGGATGGAAATATCCGACAAAGGAATGTCGGTCTCCGTCTTTCCAAGACTGAAAACCGATTTAAGTTCTGCATATAACGGTGTAAAAAACATAATGACGAGTATTAAACATCACAAAATTAATACAAGCTTATGAACCATGCAATTAAAAGGGATGTCGCAGGGGAGTATGGGATGAAAAAGCGAATAACGGGACGTATTATGTTATAACGGGACGAATGGCGAAGTTCCTTTTTATAGCAAAGAGAGAAAAATTGCATTATTTTGGAATAAATAAAGTAGTTTTGTAATTCCTAAAAACAAGGGAATCCATGTTTGATATTCACCAGCCCATACCGGCTTATCTTCTTATCAAAGGCAATATCGTACGATTAATTATTTTTACGGCTGCCTTTGCCTTGTTGTTTATCAATATCTATGCGCCTTTCGATTTACAGATGTGGTATAAAGTTACCCAATGGCAACTGCTGGTTTATTCGAGCCTGGTAACGCTAACGGGCGTGCTGGTAGTGGTAGCAAGCCGTATTGTGATGTATCACCTCTCGCATAGAGTGCAATTGCTGCTTTGGCATTATCTGGCATGGGTATTTGCCGAGGTATTGATGATGGCACTTTTTTATGTGCTGTTCGAAAATGTTTTTTTGGACGATCCACGCCCATTGTACAATTGTTTTAAAATCACCGTACAAAATACTGCCCTTATTCTGCTGCTTCCTTATTCGGTAAGTTGGCTTTATTTTTCGTGGAAGGAAAAAAAACAGAAAATTGATGACCTGACCAATGGGAAAAGCACTTTGGATACTTCACGCAATATGATACCTTTTCATGACGAAAAAGGGATGCTCCGTTTTTCGCTTAAAGCAGAAAACCTGCTTTACCTTGAATCGGCAGATAATTACGTTACCATTTATTATCTGAATAAAGATAAGATACTCCATTTTCTGTTGCGTAATACGCTAAAAAATATGGAAGAGCTTTTTAAAGGGAATCCGGAGATTGTGCGGTGCCATCGGTCGTACATCATCAATTTTCAGAAGGCAAAATTACTTCGCAAGGAAAAGGATGGGCTACTCCTCGAACTTGATACACCTGTTTTGGTTAATATTCCTGTTTCCAAAACCTACATCTCCAAAGTACTCGATACATTTTCACGCTTTTGCTCCCCGGTGGATTAGTTAAAAAATAATGATTATCCGTTTTATAACCCGGAATGAAATCGGTTTCGGAAACCTTTTTGTCTGTATATCAATCATGCACTGTGGTAGCTCCCGTTTGTCACGCGACTGAAGGTTCCCACTGTGGTAGCACCCGTTTGTCACGCGACTGAAGGTTCCCACTGTGGTAGCTCCCGTTTGTTACGTGACTGAAGGCTTCTACAATTGTAACTCCCGTTTGTCACGCGACTGAAGGGCTCCCATAATTGTAACTCCCGTTTGTCACGCGACTGAAGGTTCCTACAATTGTAACTCCCGTTTGTCATGCGACTGAAGGTTCCTACAATTGTAACTCCCGTTTGTCACGCGACTGAAGGGCTCCCATAATTGTAACTCCCGTTTGTCACGTGACTGAAGGCTCCCATAATTGTAACTCCCGTTTGTCACGCGACTGAAGGCTTCTACAATTGTGGATACCATTTTTTGAAAGTAACCATAGGGTTTTGCTTGTTTAGAAGGAAATCACAGGTTTTTGATAAACCCCAGTTTTTTTTATATTAAATGATTTACCTTTTTTCCTGCATATTAGGGGCATTAAACGAGATGATGAAGAGTAAAAAGCATAATTTGCCGATTATTAATTAATTAAACCAGAGGTGCGCAAAACGAAATGTTTATTTTGCTTTAATTTGGGTTTCATTTTGACCGATTTTGAGATAATAATAGCGCACTTTGGTTTAATAAATATTACAATAAACGATAATAAGTGCAATTGCACTGCAAAGATAGTGTAAATTGCGCAGGAATAAACGATATGACTATATTTTTATAAATGCCGGCTGTAAATAATACAGCCTGTTTACCGGATGACGCCACACCTGAAAGGGTGTTTTTTTGTGCTTAAAAAAGCACCCCAAAAACGTTGGGGTAACAGTTGGGGTAACAGTTGGGGTAACAGTAGAGGGTATTTTAAGATATATTAACGACGGTGTACGGTATAAAAATGGTTAAAAAAAGCTTAAAATTTAAGATACACACCCCTATAAGAAAACGGTTTAATTTAATATTATATGCGTAATATACACAAATACAGGTAAAAACATCTAATTACCTGTAAATTTTGAATTAAAAGAGATGTGTGAGGCGGAGATTTGGAATTATTTACCGCCTGGAATTGCTTTATAAACAACCCATCTTATCCAACCTTTCTTTTTTGTCCGTTATTACCGGACGTTAAATCTTCTCCTGAAAGGTCCTCTATTCTTTTTTTAAGTGCATCTATTGCTGTAAGTTGTGCATCTATTGTTTGTTTTTGCGCAAAGATTAACCTATCCTTTCCTTCGCATTGAGTACAATCTCCTGGCGGCTTAACAGCTTGATAATTTATAGGTGTATTATCAGATTGCGCTGTTTTTTCACCTAAAAGAATGTAATTTACATCAACATGAAAATACTTTACAGTGTTCTGTAATGTTGTAACGCCAACATTACTCCTTCCTTTTAACATTTCTGTAATTAAAGAGGTACTTACACCTATTTTTTGGGCAAAATCAGAGGCATTTGATACAATTTTATCATTAATCAAAGTAGTATAAACCTCTATAAACCTTTTTGTTACGTCATTCATTAAAAAATATTTACAGAATATTGTAAATTTTTGTCGAACGTACAGAATACTGTATTATCTTTGCTTCATAAATCGCAACAAAGATACAACGGAAAAAATAGATTTTAACAAAAATGAAAAAATATCCTGAAAATGAAAAGATAAAAGCCGGGCTACAGTATGGCGATATAAAGCTGTTGGCGAAGATAAGCGGTTATACCAGAGGTACAATAGGTGAAATGTTGGGTGGTAGGCGAAAAATCACAGATAAGGCCGCTCGCGCTATCATACAATTATTACAGGAACGACAAAAATTAAACGATGCAGTTGAACAATTTAAAAATCAATAAATTAAACTAATATAATAACCTAATAATCAATAAAATGGAAAAGACGGTAATAATGATTGAGTCAAAGAGCGGAAATCAGACTTGGTATATTGATAAAGGAGAAAAACGATGCTCGATTCATCGGGATGAACACTTTATAAAATGTGTTGATACAATCGGCGAGGCGCTTGAGTATATTTTAATAGAAAACCTTGGCGCAAAAGAAGTAAAGGTTATTAAAAATCAATAAATCAAACTAATTACTCACCAATAAAAGCTAATAATATTGAATGCAATGCCAGCAATACCAGTGACAATCCAAAACAAATGTAAGTGGCTTTTTCGCAGAAAACGAAAAATGCTATTGGAGGTACCGCAATCGGGTCTATTTCTCTCTGTTGATGAAGTGCGTTTATCGCTTCTGATTGATAATATTTCCGGCCACGACCTCGATATGCTACTCCACTATATAGAAATAGCGCGGAAAAGAGGATGCCGAATGCAAGTAAAGCTAAAGCCAATCCCAGGCACAGGCGAATATGAAGCGGTGCATGATTTTGTGTATGAAGGGCAACAAAGATGAAAATGAACGCCTCTTTTTAACATCGAAACGTAACGCGCGGAACGAGCGTGGCAGCTGGAAAGACAGCCCCCGAATTGGGGATAAAAAAATAAGAATAATGCCAATACCCTGGAATAACATATTAGTAGTAACTCTTGAGGAACTTGTGCCTAAGTTTTATAGCAGCTATCCTGTTTTGAAAGAGGTTATTCATAGGGCGGAAAAGCGTGGTTATGGTATACGCCGGGTGCAAAAAGGTGGTAATGGCAGGGTGATGCTTATTGATTTTGACAGCCTGCCACGCGAAATTCAGGAGGCGATTGGTGATCCACGGAAAGTAGAACATATACTTGAAAAGTATTACAAGACGGATCAGGCCGCGGTTGATTTTTATACCAATTTTAAGTTAGCTAACGGATTATATATTAAAGATAATATACAAGAAGAGTACATCACAAATGCCAGTACCCTTAAATCACTTCAGGCACTTAAGCTGGATCGGGAACGTGAGATACTGAGCAAAACAGGAACGCTTAAGGGAATAATGAAAACCATCTGGAGTGATGCTATGACTTTTAAACCATTTCAGGAAAAACGATTTGGTGTGGTGCACACCCTCCCGCGTAGCGAAGAGCGATTTAAGCAAACATACAACGATTTTCAAAATCAAAAACTGGGTTACATCAGTCTTATATCTGATAAGCATGGTAATACAAATGCGCTAAAGGTTACCGATGATGTGATAAAGTTGCTGAACAATATGTTCGCCACTCAGCCACACAAACCAACTTACACCGAGGTTGCCGGGCAATACGATGCCTTTTTAAATGGGTATTTAGAGGTTATTAATAATGAAACCGGTGAACTTTACGATCACAAAGAATTTAAAAAACTTAGTGAAGCCACAGTTTATAATTGGCTCAGAAAATGGGAAAATAAGATCGCCACATTCGCCATCCGGAGTGGAGACAGACAGCGGCTTATGGCTCAGTTTAAGCCATATCACAGCCTTGAACAGCCCCAATATTCAGGAAGTATTATATCTGTTGACGACCGGCAACCGGCTTTTGAGTACGCTAAGGGAAAACGTATGTGGTTCTATAATGGAATTGACCTTGCCAGCGAAGCGTTTACAACGTGGGTTTACGGAAAAACAAAGGATGGTATTATTTTAGACTTTTACCGGCAGATGGTTCGCAACTATGCAGAATGGGGGCTTAAGCTCCCTGCTGAAATTGAGTGCGAAATGTCGCTGAATAGCAGCTTTGCCAATACCTTTTTAAAAGAGGGCGCGATGTTTCAATATGTGCGTATTGAGGCTAACAACGCCCGCGGTAAGAGAATTGAACAGTATTATAGCCCGCTACGTTACGGATTGGAAAAGAAACGCGAGGGATGGCTGGCAAGGCCCTTTGCCCTGAGCGAAAGTAACCAGGCCGGTGGTGAAAAAGTTCCTTTTGTGGCTTACGATAAGCTTACAAACAACTGCTTAGATGATATTGAGACATGGAACAATATGCCGCACTCGGTGCATAAAGACAAAACACGCTGGGAGGTGTTTTTAGAAAACCAACACCCAGACTTAAAACCCACCAATTACAAAGCCATACTTCCCTTCCTTGGCTATAAAACAAAAACAAGTGTTCATGCAGGTATCCTTAATCTCCAGGAATCGGAATGGTTGCTTGGTGATGATGGTAAAATATACTTCGGAGAGCGATTAATAAACCTGATGACTATCGTGGAAGGTCAAAATATTGACGTGTATTGGCTCGATAAAAATGATGGCGGTGTGCTTAAGGCACTTATTTACATCGGAGATCAATATATCTGCGAAGCTCTTCCTAAACCAACATACGTGAAGGCCCGTATTGAACAAACTGCTGAAGATTTAGTAAACAGGGAGTTGATGAGTAAATATGTGGCTACTATTGAGGCTTATCAGAGAGATAAAAAACGTGAAATTGAAAATGTTACAATTGTTGATCACCGAAAAATAACCCTTAACGATAATTTCAAAATTGCACGTAATGGCGTGGTTACTCCTCCATCGCCAGCCACCGGAGAAGCTCTCCCTGAGCCGCCGGATGAATTTAATTTAAATGCTACTGAAACGAAATTTAAAACTCAATTAAAAGATAGATTTTAATCACCTAATTAATTTAAAAATGGAAATAACTAAGGAATTTAAAGACAAGGTAGTGGATGCGCTCTTAGAAGATCGCAAAAATTACGACGGAAGCGACACTGCTTTTGCAAAAAAATGGAGCATGGCTGGTTCAGTTTATAACCGGCTGAAAAAAGGCGAGCGTGAGGGCTTATTAAACAGTACACAATGGCTTACAATAGGAAGAGAACTAAACGTGAGTGTGAATGAACGGCGTTGGAATATGGCCAGAACAGATGTTTTTAATATTATAGAAGAGGATGTTCAATTTTGTAAAGAATACAGCAAGGGTAAGATTTGTGTTGATGATTGTGGAATAGGAAAAACATACAGTGCAAGGTATCTTTCCCGGACGCTTAAAAACTGTTTTTATGTGGACGCCAGTCAGGCAAAAACGAGGCAGTTGTTTATTAGGCTTATTGCAAAAACGATAGGTATTGATCATCAGGGTAAATATGCTGACGTAAAAGCTAATATTAAGTACTACCTAAAGACATTACCACAGCCAATGATGATTATTGATGAGGCTGGTGACTTGGATTATACTGCTTTTTTGGAGCTGAAAGAATTATGGAATGCCACCGAAGGAGTTTGTGGCTGGTATTTAATGGGTGCGGATGGCCTGCGTTCAAAAATTGAACGGGGAATAGCCAGTAAAAAGGTTGGTTATAAAGAGATTTTTAGCCGATACTCCGAACGCTACACAACCGTGGTTCCGTGCGATCGCCAGGAACGAATAGGATTTTACCGTAAGCTTATTACCGATGTGTTAAGTGTAAACATGAGCGACACAAGCAGGCTGAATCAGATTGTAAAACGCTGTCTTACCACCGACGGAGAACATATAGGTGGACTCCGTAGGGCAGAAAGTTTATTAATCCTCAATTCGTAATACAATGCGCGCTCTTACAATCAGAAATATATATGATAAGAAGTACAGCACACTGAAGCTTGACGGTATATACGCTGAGGTGTTTGGGGAGCCGGAGGATAACGGTGCGTGGTTGATTTATGGGCTGGATAAGAATGGAAAAACTTGGCTTTCGTTGCTTTTAGCTGAGTATTTGTCGCACAGAAATAAGGTGTTGTTTGTTAGCGCTGAGCAGGGTGTTGAAAAAGATTTTGGAGACACATGTAAGAGAATTGGTATAAGTGAAACGAATAAAACCATTCATGTTTTAGGGTATACACCAATTGAGGAGTTGGATGTGCGGTTGAAAAAGCGCAAGGCTGAAAAGTTAATATTTATTGACAATATAACCACTTACGAGGATGAACTTAAAAAGAGCCGCATTAATAAATTACTTCGAGACCATAGCGATAAGTTATTTGTGTTTTTAGCGCACGAGGAACGGAACGAGCCATATCTGGCTGCCGCTAAACATGTACATAAAATTGCTAAGATTATAATGAATGTGAAGGGCCTGCAATGCACCGTCAGCGGACGATGCCCGGGCGGTGTATTGACTATTGATGAAGAAAAAGCCCAGTTGTATTGGGGTTATAATGAATAATTTAATAATCAAATAATTACTAATAACTAAAAAAACAAACCTATGATTTCAATTAAAGAAGCAAAAGAAATAAGAGAACAGTATAACTACACACAATTGGTTATTTTGGGTGTAAAGAAAGATGGTTCTCAATGTATAGCAACGAGCGGAGATACTACCACAAATGCTCAATGTGCGGCTGATTTGGGTAATTATTTTAAGAAAAAATTAGATTGGCCCGATAAAAAATGTCATACCAAGCCACTTGAAAGAATTTGTAAAAAATGTTCATTCTGGAAAGATTTGCACTATGATCGTAGTGAACCAATTCCATATTATTTAAAAGGTCTTTGTTATTACGAACCAGTTAAAGCAGATCGATGTGAAAACGACATTTCCTGTATTCATTTTGATCCCAATTGTTAATTCTTAAAATCATGGCAAAACTAACTAAAAATCAGAGGTATTACCTTCACAGGAAGTTGAATGGTATCTATCGGGTAGAAGCGAAAAAGCGGACTATCTACATTCCATTTTCGGAAATAATCAGCAACTCGGTGAAGCAGCAGGCGATTTTGAACCGGCTTTGCGGGGGGGGGTATAATATTCAATCATTTATAGATTAAGGTTATGGAAACTGAAAAAAAGGTTACATACACATACGACTCACAGGCAAATCAGTTAAACGTTTTTGTAGACGGAAAATTGAGGGGTGGGTTTATTGGAAATATTGCTACTAATCGCTTCACAGAGTTATTAGACTCCGGGGCTGAAATAAAACTGACGAATACAAACACCGAAACAACTCGTAAAAGGAAAGTTCAAACAATCAGAATAATCTGGAAAAAGCTTGGGATAGATGACTGGAGAATTGATTATTTAATGGAATATGGTGTTGACAGTACTTCTAAGTTAAACATTGAGCAGCTTGATGAGCTGATAAATCGCTTCGATCCATTTGGCCGACATGGAGGTCGAAAGGTTGAAGTTGCGCCTGAAATTAAAAAGTTGTGGAGTGGTATTTTATGCTTAATAAACAAATTAGGTATTTACGCAGCAAACAACGACTGGAGTAGGGTTAATCAGTTTATGAGAAGTAAAAAAATTGCCGGCAAACTCCTTTTTGAAATAAAGAATACTGAGGAGCTCGAACAGTTGCGTAAGAAGCTAAACTCCATTCTTTACAAAAGGGAGGTTTCTAAGGCCGAAATTGAAAGATTAACAATTAACAACTAATAGTGATGGAAGGTCAAAAAAAATATACTATCAACAACAGTGTTTCCGATGCCAAAAAAATAATAGCAGATATTTATTCATTAACGGGTAGACATAAAGGTGGCGCAGAACAGGAGTTGAATAAGGCAACAGATGCCATGTATTCTTATATAAAAACGATAAAGCAACTAACAATTAATAATCAATAACTTTTAAAATTACAAATATGATTTATTCAATAAAAATTAAGGTAAGCACCAGTCATCCAAATAATTCTAACATAAAATATAAAGATACGATGCTTGATGGTATTTATTTTTCAGAAAAAAGGGTAATGAAAGAAACTATCAAGCAAAATGTAATCCGGTTTTTAACTGAGGATTTGGTTCGTAAATACCCTGGATTTGATTTTTCTTTTAACGTTTTAGATATTAAGACAATAAAAGAAGATTTTGTTTATAAAGGAGGTATATAATGGAAGGATTTAATGAACATAAAACCCTCGCGGAGCAAGAAGAGGAATTATTTAACTGGATGTTGAATAATACCCGTTCTGATGACTTTGTAAAAGTGGCATCACAGCGAAATAATATACTTGCTGAGATCGCCAGGTTACAAGACGATTCTAAACTTACAGGCGAAGATCGGAAATACCGACACGACCAATTTTCTCATATTTCAGTATTACCAGGAACCAACATTAATTCTTTTAGACAATGATAGTAGATGATGCAAAATTTATTAAAGACTGCCGTGCGCGAGTTGAGCGCAGCGAGAATCAAATCTGCCGTAACTGCAAAGGGGAAGGCCACTATCTTTCCGGGGATTGTCATGATGAAATTGACTGTAAAGTCTGTGGCGGTTCCGGGAAGGTAAAAATTGTGAAATTAATTTTTATAAAAGTGGAGGCGATATAATATGTGTAAAACGGTAGATAAAATAGATAAACTTAAAGAAGTGATCAGGTTTAAAGAGATTGGGCTTCAAAATCTGAAAAACAATCTTGAGTTGTTGGAAAATCAGCAATATCGGCATTGGGTAGGTAAGTATTACAAACTTTCATCTACATGCTACTTTCGTGTAGATGCGATTGATAACGTCCATCCCTCCTGCGTGTATGTAAGTGGATTAAAGATACAAGGAGGCGAAGGCGTCTCTGATTCTTTAGAAGTTAACTTTAATGGTAGTGAAGGTATTCCATATACATCTTCTGGCCCCGAAGAGGTTTCTGTAACCGATTTTTTGGGATTTGTATATGAAAGTTTAAAATCATTTAAAGAGCGGTTAGAAACTGAATTACAATAACTTTTTTAATAATTAAAACAATGATAAAAGCAATATATAATTTAGAAAAGCTTGTTTGTGTAAAAATACACGACGAAGAAGAGGAGCGTCCCAACTGCGTAGAATTAGTTTTTGAGGGAGGTGAAAAGCTTGATAAAGTATTTAGTAATTATTACCTGGCCTTGGATTTTGGAAGAAAAGTGGCTGGTGGTTTTAAAACCCGATTAGAAATAGAATGATTAAAAATCAAATACTTAAATGACAGAAGTTATTAATTAAAATAAACGCCTTGGGCGGGCTTTGTGAAACCCATTCTTTTATTATGGATAAAAAACAATTAGAGGCTGAAAAAGCCGAATTAGAAGAAAAGCTGAATAAGCTAAACGATTTTAATTCAAGTGAAGAGGCTAATGAAATTGACCCAGTACAGAAGTCTATTTTAATCATTCAGGCTGGCGCAATGTACACCTACCTCGTATGTATCAATGAGCTATTAACGCGGATGTAATTTCCAGTTTACAGGATAGCCTCTCGGGGCTATCCTACTTTACTAAGAACAGATGTAATAATCAAAAGATATAAAACAATGGATTTTCAAACACCACTTTCAGTAGCAGAATATATGGTTGGATTAATTCCAGCTGAAACCATGTCGGTTTTAGAGCCAACGCCTGGCGAAGGAAATATATTGAAATTTTTATCACGGTACCAGGTAACAGCCCCAGAAGACTTTTTTGCGCTGCAGAAAAGTCGTTTTGATTGTGTGGTTATGAATCCTCCATTTTCAAGTAAATATGCTTATGGGGTGCCAAATGACTTTGAGTATAAAGGAATGAGACTCGGATATTATATTTTAACAGAGTGTATGAAAATGTCTGATCACGTTATTGCACTAATGCCGTGGTTTACAATTTCAGATTCTGATGTTAGGCTTAGGCACTTAAGACATTTTGGTTTAAAATCAATCACTGCGCTCCCGCGCAAAACGTTTAAGTATGCTCGCATTCAAACATGTGTGTTTGAACTATCGTCCGGGTGGCGTGACAATACAATATTTCAGGTTTTTGAATAAATAATATAAACAATTAAACTGTATAACAATGGCAACAACACAAAAAGTAAAAGATGAGTTTTGGACAGATGAAACCGGTAGGAAAATTCCTATAAAATACGTTACCGGGCTGGCTCGCGCAAAAGAGCAAACGGCAGGGAAGCTGCTAAGGGATGCATTATCTCTTAATAAGAAATTAACCGTTTTTAAAACGGAGGTTAAAAAGCTTTGCAGTGACGTTGCAACAAAAGCTAAGGTGGAGTTGAAAGTAGATAATATGGCAAAGGGAACCTTTTCATTTTTCAACTTCGACCGGACAATTAAAATTGAAGTCTCCGCATCGGAAAGAATCGAATTTGATGATCTGACAATCCAGGCTTGTAAAGGAAAACTTGACGAATTTCTGAGTGAGAACTTAGATTCAAAGCAGGACTTCCTGAAAGAAATGGTTACCGATGCTTTTTCTACATCACGCGGGAAGTTGGATGCTAAAAAAGTGATGGGTTTAATGAAATATCGCACGAAAATCCCACACATGCTTTTTCAACAGGCCTTAGATTTACTTGGTGATTCTATCCGGCACCCGGATTCAAAAACTTACTTCAGAATTTGGGAACGGCAGGAGGATGGCAGATACAAGTTGATTGATCTTAACTTTTCATCGCTGTAGTATGAGCTCTGGAATATGCCCTTACTGCGGCTGTCAGGTTTATGATCCTTTCAATGGTAATGTAATGATTCATGATGTTGAAAAGTGTAGGGGAATAACATTTAAAGCAAAAAATGAAATGAAAAAGGTATATATAGCAGGAGCGGTAACGGGGTTAGATTATAACGAAGTGGTGAAAAAGTTTAATGAAGCTGAAGAGCGGCTACTTGATCAGCGATATATCGTAATTAACCCGGTTAAAATTGTCCCTCCAGGAACGGACTGGGATAAATCAATCAGGATTTGCATAAAGGCGCTGATGGGCTGCGATGCCATTGCTCTCCTACCTGGATTTTCTAATAGCAAGGGTGCGCTGCTTGAATATAACATTGCTAAAGAGTTGGATTTTACAAAGATTTTTCTATGAAAACAACTATACTAATTATCGGTATTATCACCATCACAACTCTTCTTGCTGTGATTTCAGCAAAAAAGTTTGTGAAGTGGATAAAATTTGCCGAAAAGCGCACCGAGGAGGAATGGAGATGAAAACGTATTTATTTACAGCCCAAAGTTTCGCCGGTGAGGTGGAAATGACATTTAATGATGATGGGCTACTCATTAAGATGGATATGAGTAAAGCAACATTGAACAGTGTGCAGATTGAATTTTTATTAAAACGTATGCCTATTCATATTGATCAGATCAAGGAACGATTTGCCGACTCAAAAAATCTAAAATTTACGCCCGTTGCGGACGTGGAAGTTACTTTTGACATGTTCTGGGATCGTTATGATGAAAAGATACGTAGCTCGAAAAAACGCGCCCTGACGCGCTGGAATAAGCTTACCAAGGCTGATCAGCAACGGGCTTACCAGTTTATTAATACCTATGAGTCCAGCCTGCAAAGCTGGACGCAAAAGAAGTATGCTGAATCATACCTCAATGCTGAGTTGTGGAACAATTCTAAATAAAAAATAATGGCTGAACCTATTAAATACGAAAAAGAAATTAGGGAATTCTATTCTGACATATTCAAAAGTGAGTATCTAAGTGATGAGGAATGGGAAGAGGCGTTAAATGAGGTTTTTAATACACCAGGGTATTCAATAGAAGAAATATCACAACGAATTGAAGTTGGTGTAAAAAACGGATACTCGTTAGGTTTTCAGTTTAATCTTGTTAAGCTGTTATTAGGTGATGATGAGAAAAAAAAATGAATAAATGAGATACATAGTATTAGGCGCTGTTGGTTACAAAAACGATAATAAACAGATTATACAAGAGTTGATTGAAATACAAGACAAAGAGCTGAATAGCGCTAAAGAACTGTTAGATTATAAAAAGCGACTGAAAAAGGAAACGGGATATAACAAGATTTTTCTAACTTATAAACGTAAATAAATGGCATACACGCGGGTTAATCTTTTAGAACGAATTGTTGAAATACAAAATCTGACGCTGGAGCACAAGAAAACCGGCGCTTCACAGAAGTGGATTTTTGATAATTTTATTCAAAAACAATATAGGATTAGCCGCTCTACGTATAATAGTTATCTTGCTATAAACGCAAAAGCGCAGTTAAAAAAAATTAAACAGCAGTATTAAAAGATTTACTATTTTTGAAAGGTATTAAATTGACCAAAACATTATAACAATACAAAATAAATTTATGAAAACAAGATTATTAATTATTTTATTTTTCATCACCACCATCGGTGGTTTTGCCCAGATAACAGTTAAAACCGCCGCTGCACCTGTTATTAAACATGTTTATGATAGTACTGTAAATGTTAATCTTGAAGACTTGCAAGGTATGAAGGGGCAAACAATATTTTTCCCTCCAACTTCTTCCGGAAAAGAGGTTACTTTCGACAAAAGTTTTGTGTGGACGGTAATTTATAGCGATTATAACCATAGTGGTATAAATACAAATAAGTGTGTTTTGAATAAATATTTTATAATAGATGATGTTTTACCGCATAATTATGATTTAACTCCTAAAAATGACACGGTATTTTTTAAGTTGGTGAATAAGGATAATGATTCCATTATTTATTACAAAATGGGTAAAGAAGATGATGGTTATCATTATTATCATGAATTACCATTTATAACCCAGGGTTATTATGAAAAATTAAAAAGTAAAATAGGTGAAAAATATCATAAAGATTCTCGTTATTCGGATAAAAAAGTTTATGAAATTAATACAGGAGAAGAGATACCACTTAAGGAAAATGAAATATATACAATATCTGATGTTATTGTAACTAATACAGGTGAGAAATTTTTAAAGCCTGCGTTTGTTTTAAAGACCAGTTCTGGAAAGGAATTTATGCGATCTGATTTTAATTGGTTTAAAAAGGTTAAATAAAAAAAGCCACCTACTGGGTGGCTTTTTTTATTTCCGCTATCTGCACTACTGGCTTTGTTGTCGTGTTTTCTACCGGCATCGCCGAGGTGTCAGTAACCGTGCAGTTGTAAACAATCCTGTATTCGCGTATGCCATCATCCCGCTTCACACGTCCCGTAGATATCCTGGTTAAAAGCCCGTATTGTTGTCCTGGGCTCCATCCATGCAAAACCTTGTGAATATTCTCTATAATCCGCCATATGGATACGGCTGCCGTTTTCTGTGCTGCCGGAGCTCGCAGGCTGGTATTGGTAAGCTTCAGGTCGGCCACTCTTATGCTGATATTCATTAGCCCGTCCTGTACAAGTTTGCCCTGGTTCTTCCATGAGATGTTCTCAATATCCACCAGCACTCCTGGGAATTTTATCGGAGGATTGGGACTATAATAATCTAATTGCCCCCAATCTTCGTCTATGTATTTTATGGCAGTTTCCTTTGCTGCAAGGCGGGTAATTATCGCCGTTAAAATGTCATTTATCATCTTTTTAAATGTTGTTTAATTTGTGTTGAAACCTCTTTCATGTTAGCATCAGCCACCCGCTTTACAGCATCGTCAACCTGTGGATGCGGCCCGATAAACCGGCGTGGCCTTATGGTAAGTTTGTCGCCAACTTTTTTTAATGCCAGGGCTTTCCAGTAGGCGGCTTCTGTGTTTAATCTCCTATTCCGGGCGGTATTATTTGCCGATCGGGTTTTTATACTATATGTCATTCCCCCGGCAAGGCTGTAATACATCGCCCAGAAGTATTTTTTCATTTTAGCGGTAATGGTTATGTCTCCGCCTTCGTTCTGAATTTTAGCATATGCCATAGCGTTTGTAAAATTTATACCACTACTCTGCACCTGCGCTTTATTTCCGCGACGTAATGCCGCTGATCGCATCATCAGGCTACCGCGTTTATTAGGTATTATGGTTTCCGGCCACGGCTGATCAAAGAATGCTTTACGTTCAAAGTTGCGGTCAAACTCATCAAAAAGCTCTACTTTTAAATCATTCAAAAAAAATTTAAAAAAATTTTGTGCCATTTGTCGAAATTGATTAAAAGCGTTGTATCTTTGTACCTGAAAAATGACTTTTCAAGTTATCCTTAGCGAAAGCACACGGGGAAGGTGACGGAAGGGTCATTTTTTTATTTATGTTTCATATAGTACAGATAAATCCCATCCTCATTAACCTTGCATTTCAATTCAAGCAAAGTCCCATTATAATCATACTGATATACCTTAAACACACTGGCTTTAGCGTGTTTAGACGGTTCGCTATGTAAAAACTCAGCCTGTTGAATAAAAACATGAGCCTGTTTTGCTAATTCTAATTTTTCAACATAACTTTTATCTGTTTTATACTTAGAAATAATCTCTTTGTAAAACGTTGAATTTACAATTATGGGTTCTTCCAGGTCTATTCTTTGAACTTCAAACCTTTTAGCTTCAAATTTTCCAACCTTCTTGGTTGGCAAGTTGTTTTTATACCATTTTACCAGGTTTTGAGCGGCTTCGGTTTTTTCAACACTACTTTTCTTAAGCCCACCAATAATATTGTTGACCCGTTCACTTACCTGCCGGTAAGGATGTTTGGGCGGAAATATGACTCTTTGCTTACCCGGATTAAATCGGAATATCTCAGCACTATTATTACCGTTTTTATCAAGCTGGGTGGTGGCAAGCTCTCCTTTTTGCTGTGCGTCGGCACTGTTACTTACCTGATATTTTCCTTTACGAACCAATACAACAAAACACCGGCATCGCCATCCGTTTAATGGGTAATATTTTTCCCAAAACGGATCATCAAAAGGCAGGGTGATTAATGCTAATACGCGGTGAGAATTTCTCACCTTACTGTCTCCTGCTGTACGGTATTGCAGATCATACCTGTCGCTTTCTTTTTCAAAATCGCTCCAATGAGCAGCCATCTGAGCAGACTGGGTGGCAAACTGGTATTCCGCTTCCAGGTATTGTTCGTTATAGGTTTTATGGATTGCCTGTACTTCGCGTGTAAACTGCGCCAGTGGTTTTATTTTACCATCTTCTGTGGTGAGTAACCCGGAGGCTTCTTTTAGCTCCGCATGTGTTTTACAGCCTGAAAATAGGAATACATCGTTCCGTAGTTTATCCAGCATCTCTGCTGGTGGCTCATTATCGGTAATGCCTTCGCTAACACCCTTATTTAAAACGCGGCTGGTCTCATCTACGAGTTTTCGTAAGGGTTTATCTTGCAGCATTTCCGGCTCATACTTACCCTTACTGTGCAGGTATTGTATGGCCTTGTCGAAAGTTTTTTTCTTAAAACTAATGTTATTACCCGACGCGCTCGCCGAAAGGTTTTGGTACCCTATATTATAGAGCCCCGTTAGTTGGGCATGAAGTTTAACGGAGCTTACTGAAAATTTGGGTTTGTAGTAGTTTTCTGTTTAAGCCCGGTAACCTCAATGCCGAATTTTTGTTTAATCCATTCCGGGTCCACGTCCATATATGGTAAAAATCCTATGGTGCGGGTATATAACTCTCCGGTGTCCTCCTGTGGCTCGTGTTCGTAGTGTAATCCATCAGGTATTAATCCAATGCGGAATAACGCCGGGAGCACACGTTCGTTCATATACGTCGCCTCCGTCCGCTTATCAGCTTCAGCAATGGCGGTGAGCATACTCACTGAAACCTTTTCCTTACTTTCGTTGCCATTCTTTGTATCCTGTCCTATAACCGCGCCACTAAATAACAAAGACATTTCATTATTACACAACCTTATCAGGTTGTTGTAAACGTCGCCGTTGGTGTCGGCTCCTTTGGCAAAATCAAACTCTTCCGTTTCATCAATCACAAACCAGGCAGCGGCTCCCATATCGCGCATCATGCTTTCGGCACGTGTAAGCATAGCGGCGTCCTGAGTGTTTGTTTTTAATACTCTGGGTGGAATTCCGTAAATTTCACAAAGCTCACTCCAGCAGCTCTGTGCAAAGCGTTTGAAAAGAACGTGAGGAATTGCTTTGTTCAGCAGCCCATAATCTTTGATATTTCCAAATTCGAGCAGCCAGGTACCATATTCTTTAGTATTACGATAATCATCTCCCTTGTCGCTTGTTTCATCATAAAGCAGTATTCCTTTTTCAGGAATAATGTTTGTGCGGGGGATTAATATTACCTTAATGCCACTATCGTCAGTAATCAACTCAACAACTGTTGGGCCGTAAAACTTACTATCAATCATGTGCCCTCTTAGTTCATTAAAAAAAGATGCACTTTTTAGGATATCTGTACTTGCCTGGTCAATTTCTCCGGAGTCAGTTTTGAGCACAAAGGGGGCTGACTGTGTAATTAGTTTGCGGTTTTCAATCTGCGATGTAAGCAATGCGTCCTGTATAATATCATTATACAGATACTGAAGTTTAACCCGCTTAGGATTATCTGCGCTACCGGCTTGCCTTAATGCCGCCTGTCGGGTTGCGATATCCTGACGTGCGATACTGATACTTTTAGGCGCTATTTTTGCCGCATAGCCATCCTTACGCTTTACTGTATTCTGCTGTGCGCTGGTTGTAGTACCGGCAGCTGGTTTCTTTTTCTTGCTCATTTCTGCACTTTAATTTTAATAATCATGGTTAAACTTATCGCGGCTGCCAAAACGAAAGGGTTTTCCGCTGTCATCTGTTTCTGCTACGGCTAACAATACAGGAAGGCTTGGTGTTATGGCGGGAGCATTGTGGTATTTGCCGGTTCCTGATACTTTCTCAAGCCAGTCTATAGCTCTGTCGTATCTTTTCTGAACCTTTTCCTCAATAATATCCACATTACTAAGCCTGCATACATAATATACCGCCATGCTTTTGCATAACTCCAGCACCAGTGCGTTTCTGTTTGCGCCCTCAGAACCAAAGATGGCAGCGACATCGTACCGCGGTCTCCCGTCGCGCCACCGGCTTTGACCGCTTGGGCTAAGGTAACTCTTCATTTCTTCCACGGCCGCATCTATGCTCATTTGAACGATGTCGTTGTCAGTTTCGGTTATTTCGTCAAGCTGGTAGCTATAAATAGCGCTCTTAAGTTCTTCCGGTGTAATAAACATGGTTTATCTATTTTGTGATGAAATAGGCGGTATTTTCAATGTGTTGCATCGTTATTCCTTTTTTAAAGAACCGCGTTTTAACAAGGAATTTCAATCTTTTTTTTGTGGCCAGCATTGGCTTTCCGGCATAGATAAACACTATATATTTTCTATCCTCTGACTTCGATAACCTTACGGCCTTTTTTACTTTTTGCTCCAGGCGATACTCTAATATTTTTTTAAGTATCGGTGTAATGATGCGTTGCACTGCTTTTTTCATATTAAAAATGTCTGTTTTCGCGTCTGCCTAATAAATATTTTGATGTTGATGATCGTGTCCGTTTACTTAGCATCCACACGGCTCCCTCTACAGCATCTGGAGCATCGTCGTGGCTTTTGCTGCCTTTTTCAAACATGAGTAATTGTTCTACCAGTACTTTTACCCCGGCAGAATCCTTTTCTTTCTGATTAATAATAAATAATCCACGGTCAAATAATGGCGACATAGCCTCTATCCTGGAGAATTTGTCCGATTTTTTTCGATCATCGCCACGGATAGGTATCTGGTGTCCGGTAATTTTTCCCACGGTTTTAAACTCATCCAGTAATAAATCCTGTAGAAAATTTGCTTCCATATAATAAAGTACCGGAACCCTCCCATCAACCCAGTTCATTATATCATAATGCCAGGCCACCATTTCCGTTACAGAGGTTTGATCGGCATAAGCCTTTAGCAGATGAAATATGCCTTCCGGGGTTTTACCCAACAACATGGTTGCTTTATAATCCGCCGTGGTGGAATTTTTAAAACTGGGGTCGGTGTAACAAATTAAGGTATGGTACAGCTTCAGGTCGAGTATTTGTCCGTAACGGATATGTTTTTGTTTGAATACAGTTCCTTCATTGATTGGGTTATTCATGTATTCTTTCTGAAATCTCCGTTCGCCAACAAATTCACGTACTTTCTTTATTTCCTCCTGGCTGTAATTTTCTATCCAGCTCGGAAGCCCTTTTTTATCCAGTGCGTTTACGATAGTATGGTGAACTCCTGGACGCTCAGCATAGCGGCTTAATATACTATCCTTTCCAATCCGGTTACCCACCATTACAAACCTTCCTCTACCCATTGCCATCGTTCCGGCAAGGGCGGTGAGCATCCATTCCAGGGCGTCGCCTACGCGGCGCGGGTTGCGAACTAATTCATCATCGTCTATATCGTCAATGATGATGTAATCCGGACGTTTTCCCCTATCCTTTAACCCACGCGGGCTTTGGCTACGGCCTAAGGCCACAAACAGGCAACCGTCGGTAGTGTGGAATTCGCCTTCAGTCCATGATCCGGTTTTTACCTGTTCGCCAAAATCCTTAATAAATGCATGGTTATACTGAAGTTCTGCCTGTAGATCAGATAGCAGCCTTACGGCCATATCTTCACTTTTACTTACCAGCACCATCACTGATATTTTACGTGGCTGTTGTATTTTAAGCCATAGCGGAATAAGTAAACTTAAATGAGTGCTTTTTGCATGTCCTCGCGCCCATTCAAACAAAGCCCTGGTATCGTCGTGCGTCAGCAGGTATTGTGCGGCATCAATATGGAACTTACCACATTTCTTGGTTGCCAGGTGAGGGAAATAGGTTTCAACAAAAAAGGAATAATCTTTCCGTGCGCGATCTATCCTGCTGTTTTTATCCTGTTCGGATTCAGGAAAGGAAAAATCCTTTGAACCGATCCACTGAACGCGGTCAACCCATCGTTGCCAAAGCTCCTTATTAGTGCGATAGTTTGCCATTTCCTAATCTATATTGAATGTAGCAGTCCTGAAGCCGGGTTATTGTTTTTATAATAATGTCGTTTATTTCGCTGTTGTTGACCCGTTCATGTATAAGGTAGTCCTGAAATGATAGAAAAGTATTAATGTCATCGTCAATAGTATTGCTCGACTTTAATGTTTTGAGTTGTGCCACAGCCTTGGCAAAAGCGTCGGCGCTAAAATCTTCGCCTTTATCAAGCATTGCATTAATCTTTTGCAATGTCTTTTGCATAAGCTCATCAATACTGATTGTGCGTGCGGCACGCTTCTGATCCCATCCACCCGCCGTTTTCCATTTACCAAGAGTAGGTGCAGTAACCTTAACGCGCGAGCAAATGTCCTTTTGTGATATTCCCTGCATGAAAAGCATGTAGGCGTATTCATATTTTTCGGAATCGCGTGGAATGAGATTTTTTACCTTCTTACTCATTTTTTTATTGCAAAATTGTATTTATCTGCATGATTTTAAAAATTAAAGTCCAACGGTTGGACTATTTAGTCCAACCGTTGGACTATTATTTGCAGGTGAATAGGTGCGGGTTTATGTTTGCACTTTAAAGTTTCACGAAAAAGAAAACAATGGCCCTATCTTCTTTTGTATTGAATGATGAAACGGTGATAAACTCTTACGGGTTTGTTGTACGTAATGCCGGTGGAAAGTTTGAGCGATTTAATGCTAATCCCGTAATGCTTAATCACCATGATGGAAAAGATGTCCCTGGCAGGTGGCAGAATCTTCGTGTTGAAGGTAGTAAGCTAAATGCAGACCCAGTTTTTGATGAAGATGATCCGGACGCTGTAAAGCTAAAAGGAAAGGTTGAACGCAACTTTATTAAAGGAGCGTCGATCGGGATTATTCCGTTAAACGCCGAGTTGTTGGAAGTGCCAGGTAAAGGATTAGTTCCCTGCCTTACGGAATGGGAATTACTTGAGGCTTCCATCACGCCTGTTCCATCCAACACGGGATGTATGAAGTTCTACAGTAAAGATGGTAAGTTGTTATCTGATTCTGAAATAAAGATGAGTATTAACGAGCTTGTTAAACCACAAAACATGGACAAAATTATTTTAACCGCCGAAGCTGCAAAGGTGTTGGGATTACCGAAAGAATCCGGAATGACCGAATTAAACGCAGCAATAATGGAGCTTTCTGCAAAAAACGCTCAACTGAAAATTGACAAGGAAAAAGCAGAAACCGACCTGAAAAACATTCATACCTTAAAAGCAAAGGAATTGCTTGACCTTGCTATAAGCGAAGGTCGTATTACTGCCGAAAAACGCGAAAGTTTTGAAAAGCTTGCTGTAAGTGATTACAAACAAGCTAAAGACTTATTAGACGCAATGCCTAAAAGAAAAACTTTCAGCACGGAAATAAGAAATAAAGACCACACTCCCGCAGATCGTGAGGGTTGGGATTATATGAAATGGCTGAAAGAAGACTCCAAGGGCTTATCGGCTATGGAAACAAACGATCCTAACGGCTTTGCCCAGCTGAAAGCTGATTACAAATCGAAACATAACTAAATTTTAAAAAACCAATGAAAAAGAAATTCAATTTAGGCAACTTTTTGTACAATACGATGGTTGCCCTTATGTTTGTAGCCGTCTCAGGCTTTACTATTATACCTGTAATGGGAGCGTCGCTGTTAGCCGGATCGGTAATGTCGGCAGTAAGTGATACGGGTGTTTTGTTTGCCGGTATACAAAAAGAAATATGGACTGATATACTCATGGAGGGTTTTTACCCTAAAGGTGATTTTCTGTCCTGGAGCCGCGACATGAGCGATTTGGTAGAATATGACACGCTTAATCTTGCTGAAGCCGGAGCTGATCCTGATTTACTTATTGACAACACCGTCTATCCAATCACCGCTGCACCCCGTACCGACGTTCCTAAAACGATAGTGCTTCGTACGCTTGATACGAATAGTACTATTGTACGAAACCTTGAGGCTATGGAGGTTTCTTATAATAAAATGGATTCCGTTGTACGTGGGCACAGAAATGTTTTACAAAAAGGCTCTATTCAACTGGCTGCTCATTTTTGGGCGCCACAGGCTAATGGAACATATACCCCTGTAATTGGCGCCACGGGTGATTTGTATGGTGGAAAACGCCGACTGACCTTTGAGGATATTCTTAAACTTCGTGCGCAAATGGTTAATCTTGATGTTGACATTAACAGCCTTGCCATTATGCTTAATCCACTCCACGAATCTGACCTTCTTTATGAGGACATGAAATTGTATAAAGATGTGATTGCTGCCGGAAAAATCTTTGGACTCACTTATTTTACCAATTCCCAAACTCCGCGCTTTAATGCGGCCACTGGCGCTAAAGTAGCCTTTCAGGCCGTAGCGGCTCCCACCACTGATACTATTTCTTCTTTTATCTGGAGTAAGGATGAGGTGATGAAAGCTGATGGTTCGGTTGATGTGTTTGCTAAATATAAAGACCCGGATCAGAAAGGCGACGTAATTAACTTCCAAAAGCGATTCGTTGCTTTACCTTTTAGAAATAAAGTTCAGGGCGCTATTTATTCTCCGCTTAGTTAAGAAAAATGAAGCCGGTAAAATACCTTGTGATTCATTGTACTGCCACACCTGAAGGTCGTGAGGTGAGTGCTGCCGATATTCGTCGGTGGCATCTCTCCCCGCCCCCACAGGGCAGAGGATGGCATCAGGTAGGTTATACCGATTTGTTTCACCTGAATGGTGGTGTTGAAAGGCTGGTTAAAAATAATGAAGATGCCAATGTTGACCCTTGGGAAATTACCAATGGGGTTACCGGAATCAACAGCGTCAGCCGCCATATTGTATACGCTGGAGGATTGACACGCGATGGTGTAGAGGCAAAAGATACACGAACCGACGAGCAGCGTAAGGCTTTAAAATCTTATGTGCTCGACTTTGTTAAACGCTTTCCAGATGTGAAAGTGGCTGGACACAATCAGTTTGCGCAAAAAGCCTGCCCGTCGTTTAATGTGCCTGTTTGGTTGAAATCAATTGGAGTGCAGTCTAAAAATATTTATCAATGAGTGGTTTTGAGCTTTGGTTTTATCGTGGGTTAGTGGCTATTCTGGTGATAGTGGTTTGGTGGGCTATCCGGCGTTTTGCCACACAGGTTACCACTAAACTTGATCAGTTGATTGCCGCTATACAGGAGTTATCCGGTAAAAATATTGAGCACACAGAGCGGTTAAACCAGCTCACACAACAACAGACAGACCACACCAGCCGGCTTAATGATCATTCTAAACGAATCCGAAATCTTGAACTTAAAACAACCAATAATGCTAACGGAAAGAATAATTAAAAACTGGCTGACTACCATAGTTGGCTTGGCGTTTCTCTGTATTGCCGGAATACTATTTTATACCGGAAAGATTACTTCAGGTGAACTGATAACGTTTATTCCTTTTTGTTTGTCTCTAATATGGAGTAAAAACACACTGATCACCGACCTGTTTAAAGGAAATACCGTTAAGCTTATTGCTGTGGCAATATGTATCGGTATGCTTACCTCATGCATTACCCAGCGACGGTGTAATGAAAAATATCCACCCGAAACCAGCCAAAAGGATTCGGTTTATAGCGCTCACTACGAAACGATACATGATACTGCTATTCCAGTCGCTCCAGACAGCTCAATGATAAAAATGCTTGTAAGGTGCGACAGTCTTGGGCAGGCATATCTAAGCCAACTTATATCATACCAGGCTGGAAATAATATTTCTATCCCCAAGGTAACACTGAGCCACAACGTTCTTACTGCTAATTGCAAAATTGATAGTATGGCTGTGTATGCTAAGCTCAAAGATAAATATGGTTTGGAAGTGAGATATAAAGAGCGAACCATAATTCAAAAAGTAAACGAACTAACCCCATTTCAAAAGTTTGCCATAAAAGCATTCTGGGTGTATACCTGTTTACTGATAATTACAATTTTATTGTTTGTTACAAAATTCATATTAAAATGACGAAATCAAGCAAAAATGTTCCTGAGAATCAAAATGAGACTCCGGAAGTAACAGAATTGGCTAATATGAAGCGGGCAAAGGAAGTTTTTGCCACTTACCATGCCGATAAGGTTTTCTTTACTGAAGATGGAACCGCGTTTCTACAGGAACAACATGCGAGGATGCATGCCGAAAATCTTAAGAAACCAGAAATTAAAACCATAACCCGAAAGGAGACAGAATAATGTTACCACGAGTAAAAATATTATTTGCCAATGGTGCGTTGGGGCAGGTCGCCGCCAGCGCCGATGGCGTGTTTGGCATCCTTACTACCGGTGCCCCGGTAGTTGGAATGTTTGAATTATTAAAAACCTACACGCTTAAATCATTGGCCGGATTAACGGCGCTTGGTATTACAGAAGTTAATAATCCAGGCATTTATAAATTAATTAGCCAGTATTATGCCGAAGCTGGCGACGGTGCAGAGGTTTGGCTGAAAGCCTATGCGGAAACCGAAAGTATGACGGTTATGATATCTGGTAAAACCGGAATGTTGGGGGCTAACGATTTTATTCAAAGTGCAAACGGTAGATTAAAAGGACTGTTCGTTCATCGCACTCCCGGCTCCGACTATGATCCAGGTGGTGATGGTGGTATTGATCCGGACGTACTCACAGCTCTTGCTGCAGCTCAGCTTACGGCGCAGTGGAGTACTGACACGTTAAAGGCTCCGATCTTTATAATCATCAGCGGATTGATGTATCTTGGAACTCCAAATGTGCTTACAGCGATCAATACAATGACAAACAATCGTTGTGGTGTAATGATAGGCGACACTAAAGCCGGTAGCGGTTGCGCTATTGGTTTACTTGCCGGCAGGCTTGCACGCATTCCAATACAGCGAAATATTGGTCGGGTGAGAGATGGTTCAATTCTATCGGTTACCGACGCTTATCTGAAAAGTACCAGGGTGGAAAGCGCCGATCCGGAAGCTTTGCACGATAAGGGATATATTACCTTCCGTACTCACATAGGCCGGTCGGGCTATTTCTTTTCTGATGATCCGCTGGCTACGCTTCCTACCGATGATTATTGCCATCTTACGGCTCGCCGTACGATTGATAAGGCATATCGCATCGGTTATGATGCAATTTTGAATTATCTGCTGGATGAAATTCCGGTAACCGACGAAGGTAAGGTAACAATAACGTTTGCAAAGTCGCTTGAAACGGTTGTGGAAAATGCGATAATCAATAATATGACCGCTAATGGAGAGTTGGGAAATGATCCGACAAACCAGAGTGATACCGGTGTAGAGTGCTGGATAAATACAGATCAGAATATTGTTTCTACCGGAAATCTAAAAGTTACTCTAAAGGTAAAACCGTATGGTTATGGTAGATTTATTGATGTGGAACTGGGTTTTAAAACAATAATAACTTCTTAAGGAGGATTAAATATGTTTGATTCAAGACAATATGAATTTGCTGACTTAACCCTTGAGCTTGGTGGCCGGATAATAACCGGATTCAGGGGTCTTAAATACGCTTCTAAGCAGGAAAAAGAAGCAGTCTATGGAAAAGGAAACCAACCCCTCCATATTCAGAAAGGGAATGTAAGCCACGAGGGCGAAATATCCATGTTACAAAGCGAGCTGGAGACTCTTCGCGCTCTTGGTGGTGGTAGTGTGCTGGGGCTTCATCTGGATGGCACCGCTGTTTATGGTAATCCATCCAATGGGGATGTGCCCATAGTTGACAAAATCCGCGGTATTGAGTTTACTGAAGATAGTAAAGAGATGAAACAAGGAGATAAGTTTATGGAAATAACACTTCCATTTATCTGCCTGAAAATTGAAAACCAAAAAGCATAACGGTTATGGAAAAATTGATTGGTGAAGTAAATAAGGAACAGATTGAAATCTGGAAAAAGAAACATGGAAAAGTGTTTGGTATTAAGGTTGGCGGGCATATTGGATATGTGCGTAAAGCCACCAGGGTGGAAGTAGCTTATTCGTCCACTATTGCTCAGACTAACCCGATAAAGTCGAACGAAGCCCTTTTAAAGTCGATCTGGCTTGGCGGTAGCGAGGCAATTAAAACTGATGATGAATTATTTTACGGCGCATCGGTGATTTTAGCCGAACTGGTTCAGGTGAAGGAGGCTGAACTTATAAATTTTTAGAAACTGTATCCGGAAAAATGCAGGCGAACTGGGTCGGTTATATTGATAACATGATGCGCTATCACCTTAATGTAGAACCGGACAATCTTACTGACGAGAAGTGGGCAGAAACAGTTAACCAACTTTCCGACATAAGACAAAGAGAAAGTAAACAACAAGGCGGGTAAACTATTCGCCTTTTTTTAAAAAAAAGAGATGGGGGACACGATAAACTATACGATTAATATCAACGGCAACATGGAAGCTGCCGTTGGTAAGTTAATTGTGTCGTCCAATAAAGCCGCTGATGGTTTTACCCGTTTAACGGATAAAATAAGCAAAATTGGCGCCCTGAGTTTTACGTTTAATAACATAAACTCTACGCTCCAAAACTTTTCGGCAAGCCTAGATAATGCCATTGTGCCGGGAAAATCCCTTAACACCTCCATGCTCGATCTGTCAGCCATCACAGGCGTTATTGGTGGTAAACTTAAGGAAATTGAAGGCTATGCCCGCAATACAGCTAAAACTTTTGGTGGCAGCGCAGCACAGGGTGTGGAAAGTTATAAGCTGGTGTTATCGCAATTATCTCCTGAAATTGCCAAGACTCCGGCGGCCTTGCGGTCGATGGGTAACTCTATTGCTACGCTCAGTAAAACGATGAAGGGCGATACGGTGGCAGCCACAGAAGTGCTTACCACTGCAATGAATCAATACCAGGTATCGCTTTCCGATCCAATAGCAGCTTCAAAAGCAATGGCCGACATGATGAATATAATGTCAGCCGCCGCCAAAGAGGGTTCTGCTGAATTACCTGCTCAAAAAGAAGCCTTAGAAAATAGCGGAATGGCAGCCAAAATGGCTAATGTTGCATTTGCCGAATTAAGCGCATCCATACAGGTATTGGATAAAGCGGGTAAAAAGGGCGCTGAAGGTGGGGTGGCTATCCGTAATGTGCTTGCCACTTTATCGGAAGGAAGGTTTTTGCCACGCGAAACAATCAAGGCATTAAAGAAGGCCGGTGTTAATATTAACGACTTGGGCGATAAGAGCCTTACGTTTTCACAAAGGCTGCAAAAACTACAGCCGGTGATGAATGATACGGCTTTAATAACAAAGCTCTTCGGTAAAGAAAACCAAAACGCCGCCCTTGCGCTCATTTCCGGAGTTCCGGAGATAGAAAGATATACCAAGGTAATTACCGGAACTAATTCTGCCAATGAACAGGCTCAGATTGTAATGAGTAGCTTTGCTGAGAAAATGAGCCGTTACCGTGCCCGCTGGGATGATTTAAAAATTTCCATTTTTCAGCACACACAAAACGCTATACCCGCCTTTAAAGCCGCCGTATTTACCGCTCAGGGGGCGGCTGCCGCGCTTACGATGGCCAACGCCTTCGGCACAATGTCGGAGGCCGCCTGGTTTATTGCTATTAAGGAACGAACCCGCGCCATGTGGAAGGCTATACCCGCCACCTGGGCGCTAATCTCCAGCGAAGGAACTTGGCTTGGTGTCTCTCTGCTGGCTGTTATAGCCACAAAAGCTTTATCCAATGCAGTAAGGGGACTTGGAAAAGCTATTTATAATATCCCGATCATTGGATGGATAGCCGCCGGTATTGCTTTGCTGGTAGGGCTTTTTAAACTATTATGGGATAAGAGCGAAAAGTTTCGTCAAATACTGTTTGGGGTTTGGGAAGCTACAAAGGCCGTATTCTATAATATTGGGGTGGTTATTTCTGCACTTTGGCAAGGAGTAATTAAGCCTGTATTTTCATTTATAGGGGACACTATAAAAACAGTAATCGGCGGTATTTGGATTGCTATAAAATGGGTGGGAAGCGGCATTGTTTCCGTATTTCAATCGATAGTTGATTTTTTTGCAACTGTTTGGGGAGGGATTACCAGTGTGTTTTCCGGTATTGCCGGATGGTTAAACGCCAATCTGCTACAACCTATTAAAGGAGTATTTGCCAGCCTTTGGGATTTTATAAGTAAGATATTGGATAATATCATTAACGCTCTGATGAAACCAATACGATGGATAAAATCGCTTTGGAATAAGATATTTCCAAAAAATCAATTTAAGGACATTGGCGAATCATATGCCAAAGGCGTTGTTAAAGGTTCCGAAAGCTGGGCAAAATCTCAAAAAGCAAAAAAAGAAGACGGTGTTGCGGCTGTGGCCGCCATAGTGCCTGCGGCAATAGCCGGACAAAAACCTGCAGGAAAAACACCACCCTTAGGCAATGCAAATAAAACAACTGAAGATATTTCTTCCGGAGGAAAACGGAGCACATCCATCAATATACAGTTTAAAAATATGGTTGAAAAAATGGTTTTTGACGGAACATTATCCGAAAAACGAACTGATATGGAGCGTGAAATGGCAAGCGTAATGGCAAGGATATTAGGAATGGCAAGATCAACAAGCTAAAGAAAATGGAAAATAATCACGTAATAGTTCCCGGATTTAATTTGCCGCCCTACTGGTTAAAAGGTAAGGTGGTAATTCTTAATTCATCGAATAATACCGTGTCGTTTGATGATACTACCCTAAAGGTTGTAAATCAGTTTCCACTCACATTAAAAGCTGATGATGTTGAATTTACATTTCCAACCGACCCATTTATTTCCACTTCCTTTAAAGATATTATAACCAGGCGTAGTGTTGCTAAAGGCAAAGCCCGCGGTACAGTTAAAGAGCACTGGACGGAAGATGATGTAGAGATAAGCATATTTGGGGTTTTTATTTCTTCTGATGGTAACTACCCTGTAGATATTATTAATAAATTACATGAGTTAAGAAGAAAAAAAACATCAATAAAGGTTTCCTGCGAATTACTTAATGAAATTGGAATAACGTATATGGTTATTGAAAGCTTTGATTTACCCTTTACAAAAGGAATAGAAAATCAAACTTACGAAATTAAAGCTTACTCGGATGATATATTTGACCTTTTAGAACCTCAAAAACCGTAGACCTGAAATGTTTGATATAAATTGGAAGATACAAATTGGAAATTATAAACTGCTAATGCTTGATAGCGCTACTATAACTAAATCGGTAGAGCAATTAAGTGACACGGCTGAAATTGTATTGCCTGGTGCTTGTTTTAATAAAGCTATTGAAGTTGAAGATAAAATTAAACGGGGAGACGTGGTAACTATTAAAGCGGCATATAATGCTCAAGATGATAGTGATTATAAACTTGAGTTTTCCGGATATCTTGAATCTATAACCACCGATGATGGCTCATTAAAATTGATGTGTGAGGATGGTATATTTAAATTTCGTAAACCTATCGCTAATAAGGTGTTTAAAAAACCCGACGTTACCGATATTCTTAATTATATCTGTAAGCAGATAGGCGGTTATACGCTTAGCTGTGATTATTCATTCAAATACGATAAGTACGTTATTCACAACACCACCGGTTATGATGTGTTGAAGGGAATACAGGAAGAAAGTAAGGCAAATATTTATCTGAAAGATAATGTGCTACACGTGCATCCACAATACAAGGAGATCTTCGGCACAGCAGCCTACAGTTTTCAGTATAATATAGAAAAGAGCGAATTGGAATACAGGAATGAGGAAGATCGGCCCTTTGAGGTGAATGTGGAAGGAAAGGGAAAAGATGGAAAGATTATCCGTGTTACTGCTGGTAGAAAGGGCGGGGATTCCGAAACGATAAAACGGTATGGAATCAGTGATATTCCATCGCTTACAAAAATCGCTGAGGAAGCTGCAAAAATTAAAAGCTATACCGGTTATTCCGGGAATTTTACCGGATGGCTCGTTCCATATTGTGATGCTGGTTATAAGGTAAGTATTGCTGACGAGGATTATGAATATAAGGATGGCAACTACTATGCTTTAAAGGTAGAAACAAAACTTAGTCAGGCAGGTGGCGAACGTACTATAACTCCGGGGGCAAAAATATGAGCGATAATATACGGGAAATACGGAATCATATTAAAGAAATAGCCGGTAAAACTCCGGTGCCACTGTTTGTTGCTGAAGTTATCACTGTAACCGATACTGATTGTATTGTAAAGGTTGGAGATGTAGAATTTCCGGACGTTCATTTTTTCTGCCAGGAAACTGAGGCTGGTAATCTTCTTATTAAACCTCAAAAAGGAAGTATGGTAATGGTGGCAGATTTGAGCGGTGGAGGATTACGCGATCTGCACATTATTAAAACTGACAAGGTAGATGTTATAATCTTCGGAAAAGGTGATCATACAACTGCTTTTGCAGACGTGTTGAAAAAGGAGTTAAAGAAGTTTTCAAAACGTCTGGATGATGTAATAAATGCGCTGAATCAAGCCAGCCCCGACAGCAGCGCTGGGACATTTAGCTCATCATTAAAACCGCTTCTTGCAAAAATTATAGACAAGGAAGATTTTTCAGGTATCGAAAACGACAAAATAAAACACTCGGCATAATGGGAAAATATTACGACATAATGCTTGACGAGGATTATGATTTAGCTGTAGCTAATGGCGATTTTGTGGCCGGTGAATGCCTGAATCAGCAACAAGCCCTACTGTTGATGGCTGTGCCGGGAGATTATAAGCAATATCCTACCACAGGCGTTGGGTTGTCGGTACTTGATGAAAATGAAACCGAGGTGAAACAAGAAATCCGGGTTCAATTTAAAAAAGACGGTTTAGTGATAAAGCAGTTAAAAAAGGTAGACGGCAATCTGGTAATTGTGGCAGATCATGAAAGTTAAAAGCATAATAATACAGCCCGGTCAAAATCTCTTTGACGTTGCCGTGCAGGAGTACAGCAGTGTGGAAGGGGTTTTTCTTGTAATGCTGGCTAATACCGACAAGATAAAAAGCATTACTGATGACCTGGTTCCGGGAATGTCGCTTACTATATGGCCGATTAAGGTGGTTCAGGAGATTGTAGCTCAAGAGGAATCTTTGTCCAGCTACTTGCCTGTTTTAATGCAGTGGGCTGCCGCGATCGGTAGCCAGGCTGGTGGCGGTACCAACGGTGGTACTATAAATGACGCCGATTATGTTCACACCACCGGTGATGAAATAATTGCAGGTATTAAAACCTACCTGCAGGAATTAAAAGTAAATCAGATTGAGGAGGCTGGAAATGAAGGAATAGACATTGAAGGATTTAATGTAGATGACGGTGTTATCGACCTTGGAACCTTCTAATTTTAAAATATAAACCAAAAACAACCCAAAAAACTTTGAAATATGGCAACAATTAAAATCAAACGCGGCTTAGCCGCAAACCTTCCCTCGACGGGATTAAACCCTGGTGAATTTCTTTTTGCTACGGATACCGGCGATTTGTACATCTGTCAAACCGCGACAGTAAAAATCCTCTTAGGTAAATACAGCGACTTGAGTAATTATCTGCTGAAAAGCGACAACCTTGCGGGGTTAAGCGATAAAGCAGTTGCACGGACTAACTTATCTGTCTACAGCAAGGTTGAAGTTGACCAGTTGATCGCCGGACTGCGATGGAAGGACCCGGTAAAAGCTGTAGCAACTACGAACATCACCCTTTCGGCTCCGCAGACGATAGATAGTATCGCTCTGGTGGCCGGAGATCGCGTTCTTTGTGCTGGACAAACAGACGCTAAAACGAACGGCATCTACGTCGTAGCTGCTGCCGCCTGGACGCGTGCTTTGGATGCTGACAGCGCAGCTGAATTACTTAACGCCGCCTGTTTTGTTAGTGGCGGCACTGTTAAAGGCGACACCGCTTGGGTGTGCACGACAGATAGTATCGCTATCGGAACATCCAACCTGACATTTGTGCAATTTGCCGGTACCAGCACTTATCTTCCTGGTTTTGCAATAGACATGAATGGTAACCAGTTTGACTTGAATCTTGAGGATTTGAGCGCTGGAACCTCTTTCGACACTGGCGATAAGATTGTATTTATCGACATAAGCGCTACTGGACAACAACGGATGAAGCTTCTTGACAAAGCAACCTTCATTACAAATTTAGGTATTATTTCCGACACCTATCTTGTAAAGGCTAATTCGTCCGACTCGAATCCGGGCGTGTTAGAAGCTAAAATTGCGACAAATTCAGCCGCTCCAGGAATTTCGTTTATTTCTTCAGCAACACAGGTGTTGGTTGGTTTAGATTTAGCCGCGCCTGCGACGGTTACTACGATGGATGCTGCCACCGACTTAATATCTGGAGTGATAGGTACTGCGACAAAGAAGATTACGCTTAACAACGCGCTTGCCGGGGCTACCATAGACGGAGGAACCTTTTAATTTCTAAAACATGACTTTAGTAAAACACCGGCATAGTGACGTTTCTAACAAAGTCCCAACTGTAGTTCAGCTACAGTTGGGGGAATTGGCTGTTAACACCTATGACGGCGTGATTTATACTAAAAAGAAGGTTGGGACAACGGAGACGGTTGAAAAGTTTTTGCCTGAATCGTTGGTATATTCGTTAAAGCAGCTAACTGCTCTTATTACCGACACCATCCCAACCGGATTTATAAGAGTGTTTGCAAGTAATAATGGGTATCTTTATACAAAAAATGGTTCTAATCCATGCCTTAAATTACTTAACTCACTTGATTATGATACGCTATTCTATACGCTTAATTTACTAATGCCTAAATCCATATCCTGTTCTGATGATGGTAATGGGATTACTCCTGTTTATTTTGATGAACTAATGGGTCCGGCGACAATGATTGTTTCGCAAAGTGCCGCCTACTCAACACTACAACTGTTTGGCATGAATGGTGATTATCAAACAAATGTTTCATTACTTATTCAATTATCGTCCGGTTGTAAGTTAAGAGTTCCGACTGATTTATCAGGATTCCTCTGTTTGTCTGATGATGTGTGGGTTTGGGATAATTTTAACAATACTGCAAAGTCGGTCGTTGAATATGTAACAGGCCCACCAACCTACGCAACATTCACATGTGTTCATCATGGTTATACAACAGGGAGTTTTGTTAAAATTTCGGGGTATTCGGGAAATAAAGCAGTATATAACGGCGTACATCTACTTACGTCGATTGACCTTAACACATTCCGCATTGATGTGGCTTATCAGGCATCAGGCACAGCCAGTTCTCCTACCGTAGTTTTACAGGAAAAGATTTTTAATATTCCTGATTCGAATTATATACACATTTACGATTTGATTAATGATGTAAACTATTGGGGTTATACATTTATTACTCTTAAAAACAAGGTAAAAAGATACTAATGGCTCGAAGCGTAAATACAATTTTTAACAGCATACTGGCCGCGAAAGAGGCAAACGCAGACCTGGCTGTAATAAATACGACCAGTAAAACGTCGATTTACCGGCTGTGGGCGTGGATTACGGCAACGGCTATATTTACCGTTGAGACAATGCATGATCTATTCCTGGCTGAGATTGAAGGAATATTAGCTAATCAAAAGCCAGGAACGCTCCAGTGGTATCAATTAATCGCTAAACAATTTCAATATGGAGATGCTGTGTTGGTCGATGACCGTGGTCTTATTGCTTACTCTGCTATTGATTCATCGAAACAGATAGTAACGCAGTGTTCTACTACTGAGAACGCAGAAGGAATAACAATAAAGATAGCTAAAACGAACGCAGGAGAACTAATGCCGCTATCTACAGATGAAGAGAACGCTTTTCAAGCGTACATGTCAAAGCGTAAATACGCCGGTGCACACCTCTTTATCATTAACAGTAATTCTAACTTACTAAAGATAACGGGCGTAGTTTATTATAATCCGCTTGTTATGACTCCTGCCGGCACGCTAATCAATGACGGCAGCCGGCCGGTTGATCTTGCAATTGACGCGTTTTTAAAAAATCTCCCCTTTGATGGCATTTTACGTAGAAACTTATGTGTAGACAGTGTATTAGCCGCCACCGGTGTAGATGATTTTCAGCTTGTAAGCCTTCAGCATAAATATTCGGATAATAATTATGAGGAAATTGCTGTAAATCATAAGCCAGAGTCAGGGTATTTCAAAATTGATCCTCTTTTTCCATTAACTGTTACTATTATTTACGTAGCGAATGTATAATATTGATTTTGATAAGCTTGTTAATAATTTACTACCAAGCCTTTTGCGAAAGCTTAAGCAAAAAGCCTGGTTAGTTTGTCTTGTTACGCCGTTAAATACATTATATGTAAGCTTTTTAAACTTGCGTACCGATAAGCTTTTAGAAGCTTTCGTCACTGGACAGGTAGCCTCGTTACAATTTTTGCTAAACAAATTAGTATATGGAGATGGTAACTCAACTAATGTCTTTATCAGCGATAATACATTATATAACCGCATATTTATATTAAATCGTGCGGAAAGCAGTAATCCAGTTTATATCTTTAATCGTTCAGAAAATGCTAATTCTGTGTATATTTTTAATCGTTCAGAAAGCAGGGGCGTTGATTTTTTTGTTTATGTCCCCGAGCCTGTTTCAGCCGAAAATTTGAATAAACTCAGATCGCTTATTAACAAATATAAACAACAGGGGAATAGTTACTCTATTCTTAAATATTTACCCTCAAAAACAGAATAAATGAATAAATTACTAACAGAAATAAATGGCGGTTTTCCGTTTTCATTAAACGACTTAAGATGGCAGGATGATGCCTATCGCCTTGCCTTGACTGATATCTGCCGTGGGTTATCGGCTAATACCTCGGCTCAAGATTTTATCCTATTTGGTTGCGGATTAACTCTCCATAACACACAATCTCCATATTACAGTGTCGATGAGGGAGCTGTTTTTCATGCTGGTGAGGTATATCACGTGTATCCTCATAATATTCCATACGTTAGTAATCAAGAGCCTTATATTACATTTCCTAAAACCTATGATCAAACCGGAAATGTAACATTTTCAGATAATTCAACGCATAATGTGTATGAAATCCACAAGGCTGTTTTTGTCTTATCATTAACTGCGCCCACGGAAGAAAATGTTATGCTTGAAAGTATTGATACATTATCTTATATTTTAGCACAGCACACGCACGCACAATATGCAACCAAACAGCAGGAAAGCTGGCATCAGGTGGGTGCCAGTGGGGAACCGGCGTTTGCGTCGGGTTGGGAAAATGTTGACGCAGCAATGTATAATCCATTATCGTTTATGAAAGATCAAAGCGGATTTGTGCATATAAAGGGTGCGGTAATGTGCCCATCGAGCCCTATTAGCGGATGGAGTAATAAGATAACAACACTACCAACGGCTTATCATCCTTCAAAAACTATGTATACCGTAGGATTCATAAGGGATGGTGAGCAAAAATATGGCACATGTTTATTCCGTGTCGACGCTGATGGAAGCTTGTGGTATAACCATGTTAGTACAACTGTGGGTGTTCCATCAATAATAGATTTAGGACACATTATTTTTTAAGATACCCCGCCTCTATGTAGCAGGTCTCAATCTGCTACATAGTAAAGGTGCGTACACACCACGACAAAGGTAGTAATACCTTTTCCGGTGTGTACGCACCTTTTTTATTACCAAAATTGAGACTCACAAAAATAATAATTTTTAACAATGAAAACAGAAATAATAAAGACAATGAAGACACCCATATCGTACTATGGAGGAAAGCAAACCCTTTGCAGCCGGATAGCTGCTTTAATCCCACCACATTCACTTTATTGTGAACCTTTTTTCGGGGGCGGCGCTGTGTTTTTTGCAAAGCCCAAAGAAATGAGCCAGGTTGAAGTGATTAACGACACAAACAAGGAATTAATCAACTTCTATAAAGTAGTTCAGAACGATTTTGTGAGCCTTGAGAAAGAAGTAAGGATAACGCTTCACTCAAGAGATTTGCATCGCAAAGCAAGTGTGATTTATAACAATCCTGATATGTTTAATGAGGTGAAGCGCGCCTGGGCGGTGTGGGTGTTGGCCACCCAAAGTTTCGCCAGCATAGTGGATGGCTCCTGGGGCTATGATATCACCACCCGGTGCACCTCAAAGAAGATTATGAATAAAAGGGATAGCTTTACCGAAGATTACGCCATACGGCTCCAGGACGTACAGATAGAGTGCACAGACGCTATCCGGATTATTACCAGTCGGGATACTGAGCAATCCTTCTTTTACTGCGACCCACCGTATTACCAGGCAGACCAAGGCCACTATGACGGGTATACTATAAATGATTTTGAAAGCCTATTGCAATGCCTTTTAAACGTTAAAGGAAAATTCATCTTATCATCTTATCCATCGCCTATATTAGCTGAGTATGTGAAAAAGGGAGGCTGGAGCCAAAAGACATTTGAGATGAGTGTGTCTGTGGCTAAAGTGAACCGGCCAAAAAAGACAGAGGTGCTAACTGCTAACTTTTCGATTTAAAACGTGCGTGTGCGAAAAAATTTATACTTTTGGTTTTAAAAAAGTATAACATTTCGTTTTTGCGATTATACATAAAATTATAAAACAAATATTTATGAAGGAAAATATTTATGATTTTTAGTATGCTCCATTATATTTTCAACAAGGCAGGCTTTGCGGTTCTATGCGCAATTTTTTACGGTAAATAAGATTTAAACCACAGAGAATTGCTGAGTTTTTCGCAAAGGATCGCAGAGAACTTTTCATTAATAAATTGTTTAGAGAAGATGTCGGATAATCATTAAAAAATAAAGCAAATAATTATTGAATTGTCGCATTGGAAAATGTTTTTTTGTATGTTTGCGTCTTAAACCATTAAACATTACACCATGAGTTTAAAAAACAAATAAATACGTTGGCAAATTTAGCCAATCTTCCATGATGGTATTGTTGTTAATAATCATAAAAACAGGTTAAAAATGAAAACAATTCAGTTGGCAAAACGTTGTATGCGTTGGAAACTTACCGTTTACGGGCGAATCCTTGTGTTGATTGCTGTGTTATTTGCATTACTAATTTGTATCAAAACCATACATCCGTTTTTATCAAAAAATGCTCCGATAAAAGCCGATATTTTAATTGTGGAAGGTTATCTGCCCGATTATGCAATGAAAGATGCACTTGCAGAATTCAACCGTGGACAATATAAAATAATGCTTGTATCGGGCAACCCGGTAGATTTTGGATTTTATTACAGCCGTTTTGGTTCCACAGCCGATGCAGGACGGGTAACATTAATTAAACTGGGAATGGACAGTACCAAGGTAATTGCCGCCCCTGCGCCTTACGAGCAACGCGACCGCACTCATTCGGGAGCCATAGCGGTAAAACATTACATAGATTCCGTAAAAATGCCATACCGTAGCATCAATTTGTTTTCGTTTGGCTGCCATGCACGGAGGAGTTGGTTGCTTTTTAAAAATACTTTTGGAAAAGAATATAAGGTAGGAGTGATACGAACGTATAAAAACACCTACCAACCCGGACGGTGGTGGAAATACAGCGACGGGGTAAGAGAAGTGATAGATGAAACGGTGGCATACATTTATGCCCGGTTCTTTTTCATCTATTAATTAAAAAGCCACCCGGTAAGGAGTGGCTTTTTAATTTGGATGAATCCTGATTTAGTCTTTTACCGCTTCCACAATGGCTTGGAAAGCTGCGGGATTATTCATCGCCAGATCAGCTAAAACCTTGCGGTCAAGTTTAATATTCTTTTCATTCAATTTACCAATGAAAACCGAATACGACATTCCATACTGACGGACACCGGCATTGATGCGGGCAATCCATAAACCGCGGAACGTACGTTTTTTGGCTCTTCGGTCACGGTATGCGTATTGTTGTCCCTTTTCGTACGAATTTTTAGCTACCGTCCAAACATTTTTTCTTCTCCCAAACTGTCCTTTGACCTGTTTGAGAAGTTTTTTTCTTCTTTGTCGCGAGGCGACTGCGTTTACACTTCTTGGCATTTGTTCTTGATTTTGTTACTTCAGCGATCCCTTTTCGGGATACTTTCCGGCTGATAGTAAGGTTAATAACTTGTTAATTGATTTGCAGCATTCGTTTAACAACTTTCGCATCTGCTTTGTCAACTATTGCAGAGTAAGTTAAATTACGTTTGCGTTTGGTTGACTTTTTAGTTAAGATGTGACTTTTGTAAGCATGCTTTCTGCGGATTTTACCGGTGCCAGTTAAGGTGAACCTTTTTTTGACAGCGGCTTTCGACTTCATCTTAGGCATTACAAAAAATTTATTTAGTTTATATTAAATGATAAAAAAATTTACTTTTTAGGAGTTAAGATCATAATCATACGTTTCCCTTCTAATTTGGGCAGGCTTTCCACTTTGCCAAAATCGGCCAGTTCCTGGGCAAATTTTAAAAGGATAATTTCCCCTTGTTCCTTATAAACGATAGATCGTCCTTTAAAAAACACTTCAACTTTGACTTTGGCACCGTCCTGAAGAAAGTTTTGCGCATGCCGTAACTTAAAATTAAAATCATGGTCGTCGGTATTGGGTCCTAACCGTATTTCCTTGATAATAATTTTAGCGGTTTTCGCCTTTATTTCTTTCTGCTTGCGTTTTTGTTCATAAAGGAATTTTTTGTAATCAATCACTTTACAAACTGGAGGATTGGCATTGGGTGAAATTTCCACAAGGTCGAGTTCGAGATTGTGTGCTATTTCTAATGCTTCCTTGATGTTATAAATACCCGGCTGGATATTATCACCTACAACGCGTACCACGGGCCATTTAATCTTCTCGTTAATACAATGCAGATCTTCTTTTTTTTGAGGACCCCTTCTAAAGGTTCTGGGGGTATAAACCGTTGTTGCTATTATCTAATCTCCTTCCTTTTAGTGAATAATATATATGTATCGAAGAATTTATTCCTCGAGCAATTTTTTAATTTCGTCGTTTATCGTAGCGGCAAATGCTTCAACGCTACACGTGCCCTTGTCGCCTTCACCTTGTTTACGTACGGAAACGATATTTTCGGCTTCTTCTTTTTCACCTACGATAAGCATGTAGGGAATTTTCTGCAATTCGGCATCGCGAATTTTTTTACCGGTCTTTTCGTTACGTTCGTCAATTTGGGCGCGAATATCGTAATTATTTAGCAGATCTAAAACTTTTTTTGCATAATCGTGATATTTTTCACTGATTGGAAGTACGATTGCCTGTTCCGGGGTTAGCCAGAGCGGGAATTTGCCGGCGCAATGTTCCAGAAGAACTGCAACAAAACGTTCCATGGAGCCGAAAGGTGCACGGTGTATCATCACCGGGCGGTGTTTTTGATTGTCGCTTCCGGTGTATTCCAGCTCAAAGCGTTCGGGCAGGTTATAGTCTACCTGTATCGTGCCAAGCTGCCATTTACGACCGATGGCATCTTTAACCATGAAATCCATTTTGGGACCGTAAAATGCGGCTTCACCATATTCGATAACCACATTTTGAAGCTCTTGTTCCCGTGCAACTTCCAAAATAGCACTTTCTGCCTTTTCCCAGTTTTCATCGGAACCGATATATTTTTCACGGTTGTTGGGATCGCGAAGGGAGATCTGGGTGGTAAATTCCTTAAAATCGAGTGCACGAAAGATATGCTTCACAATGTTAAGCACACCTATGAATTCGTCTTTCACCTGGTCGGGACGGCAAAAGATATGAGCATCATCCTGCGTAAAACCTCTTACGCGTGTCAAACCGTGTAATTCGCCACTCTGTTCGTAACGATATACCGTTCCGAATTCGGCTATACGAACCGGAAGATCTTTGTATGAGCGCGGTTTCCAGCTATATATTTCGCAATGGTGTGGGCAATTCATCGGTTTAAGCATGAATTGTTCGCCTTCCACGGGAGTAGAAATAGGCTGAAACGAATCTTTGCCATATTTTGCATAGTGCCCTGAAGTGATGTATAACTCTTTATTTGCGATATGAGGAGTCATCACTTGTACATAACCTGCTTTTTTCTGATCTTTTTTCAGAAAAGCTTCGAGGCGTTCGCGAAGGGCAGTTCCTTTAGGAAGCCAAAGCGGAAGTCCAAGACCAACTTTTGCAGAAAAAGTGAACAATTCTAATTCTTTACCTAACTTACGGTGATCTCGCTTTTTGGCTTCTTCAAGTAGAACAAGATATTCGGATAATTCCTTTTGTTTAGGGAAGGAAATTCCGTAAATGCGGGTCATCTGCTTACGTTTTTCATCACCCCTCCAGTAAGCTCCGGCAATATTGAGCAATTTAATAGCTTTTATCGGGCTGGTATCCGGAATGTGTGGCCCGCGGCATAAATCAACAAAATTCCCTGATTCGTAAAAGGTTATTTGTCCGTCGGTTAAATCGTTGAGCAATTCCAGTTTATATTCGTCGCCTTTTTTGGTAAAATAGCTGATGGCTTCTTCTTTGGAAACTTCTTTACGTATAAACTGTTGCTTCCCGCGGGCGAGTTCCAGCATTTTTTCTTCAATTTTAGGCAGGTCGTCGGACGAGATAGTACGGTCGCCTAAGTCAATATCGTAATAAAAGCCATTATCAATATGGGGCCCTATACCGAATTTTACACCAGGATAGAAATATTCTATCGCTTCTGCCATAAGATGAGCAGAGGAATGCCACATCGTGGCTTTTCCGTCATCATCGTTCCAGGTCAGGAGTTTAAGTAGGGCGTCATGATGGATAGGGCGGGTTGCGTCCCATAATTCTCCGTTTACTTTTGCCGAAAGTACGTTACGGGCAAGCCCTTCGCTGATACTCTTAGCAATATCGAGTGGCGTAATTCCGCTTTCGTATTGGCGTATCGAATTGTCTGGTAATGTAATATTTATC
>Ga0183098_10587_pt1 | contig 57860 bp, 58 predicted proteins | sample BioMet9_FD_128884 | JGI IMG/M metagenome (GOLD analysis project Ga0183098, IMG submission 128884) | Microbial communities from bioreactor (seeded with sewage sludge) at Lawrence Berkeley National Lab, California, USA - Biofuel... | ecosystem: Engineered > Bioreactor > Anaerobic > Unclassified ...
GGTTGCCCACGTGTTACTCACCCGTTCGCCACTAAGAATTTACCGAAATAAATTCTCCGTACGACTTGCATGTGTTAAGCACGCCGCCAGCGTTCGTCCTGAGCCAGGATCAAACTCTCCAAAATATATTTATTTTGAAGAACCTCTTGGCTCTTTAAAATACTGACTATGTTATTTTTTTAATTCGTTGTCTTCGAATTCGAAATTAATTGACTCGGTCTCACCACCGAAGTGGCTTGACCCGCACATTCGTTATATCTAATATTCAGTTTTCAAGGTTCATTTCGCTGTCGAGCGACAGCTTTCATAGAATAACACACTTCAAAAGCTTTGTCAATACTTTTTTCAAAATATTTTTAACTTTTTTGGTGTTCGCTATCTCCCTAGGGGAGAGAGCTTTATAATAATAGCATACCAATCCTGACTTTGCAAGTACTTTTTCCACTTTTTTTATCTTCTTTTTTCGCCCCAAAAAAATGCACCCAAAAGGCACAAGGCCTAGTGGGTGCGGTGCTTTTAAACTACTAATCAGCCAATTACTTATGTCTCATATGCGGGAAAAGCAACACGTCTCTGATGGAAATACTATTGGTTAGCAGCATTACCAGCCTATCTACACCAATACCCAAACCACCTGTAGGTGGCAGGCCATATTCCAAAGCAGTTACGAAATCTTCATCCATCATATTGGCTTCTTCATCTCCGGCGTTTCTTTCTGCTACCTGCTTTAAAAAACGTTCCTTTTGATCAAGAGGATCATTCAACTCGCTAAAGCCATTGCACAACTCCCGTCCATATACATAGCCTTCAAAACGGTCTGTAATATCAGGATTGGTTGGATTGCTCTTAGCTAAAGGAGAAATCTCTTTGGGATGACCGGTAATAAAAGTAGGTTGGATAAGCTTATCTTCAGCATAAGCATCAAAGCAGGCATTGATAATCTTGCCTACGCCAAAGGTTGGTTCGTATTCCACTTTTACGCTATCAGCCAGCTTGCGCGCTTCGGCCACATCAGTAACGTTAGTGAAATCTACCCCGGCATATTTCTTCACTGCTTCTATCATAGTCAAGCGTGGCCAAGGAGGAGTAAGGTCTATCTCCTGGTCCTCATAAGTAATCTTCATGGTACCCAAAACTTTTTGTGCTGTTTCTGAAACTATCTTTTCTGTTAAAGCCATTACATCATTAAAGTCTGCATAAGCTTGATAAATTTCTACAATAGTAAATTCAGGATTGTGCTTAATATCAATACCTTCATTACGGAAAACACGACCCAGTTCATAGACTCTTTCCATGCCGCCTACTATCAGGCGCTTTAGATACAGCTCCGGAGCAATACGTAAATACAGCTCCATGTCTAAGGCATTGTGATAAGTAATGAAAGGCTTGGCAGCTGCGCCGCCGGCAATGCTATGTAAAACAGGAGTCTCTACTTCCAAAAAGCCGTCGTTATCCAGAATATTTCTAATGCTCGTAATAATCTGACTGCGCTTTACGAAAGTATCCCTCACTTCCGGATTAACAATTAAATCTACATAACGCTGACGATAACGAGTTTCAATATCTTTTAGGCCATGCCATTTTTCGGGCAAGGGTCTTAAGGATTTGGACAGGATTTCCAGCTTCTCTACTCTTAGGGACACCTCCCCCATATGGGTAGTGAACACCGTACCGGTAACACCGACAATATCACCGATATCCATCAGCTTAATTACTCCATAAGCCTCTTCGCCTAAGGTATCTTTCTTGATGTAAAGCTGAATCTTGCCGGTTCTGTCAACTAAATCCATAAAGGAAGTTTTGCCATGACCACGAATAGCCATCACTCTACCGGCTAGCTTCACTTGTGTTTCCTGTGCCTCCAGAGTCTCAACCTGTGCTTTAACATCTTGAGCGTGCATGGTCCAAGCAAAGCGATGACCAAAGGGTGCAATACCCATTTCTGTCATCTTTTGCATCTTATCCAGGCGTACTTGCCTCTGCTCAGTCATTTCCTCTTCTGTAAGGGGCTCCTGAGCCTGAGGTGCGTTCTGTTGATGTTGCTTCTGATTGGCCTGTTGATTATTCTTTTGTTCCATTGGTTGATTTTTTGTCTCTTCAGCCATTATTTCACTGCCTTTCTTGTCTTTGCAGCAGCAGCAGTATGATTCTTGCTAACTTTGTGTTGAATATCAACAATCTTATATCTCAATTCACCGGCAGGTGTTGCCACTAAAACAACCTTGCCTACTTTCTCTCCCAGTATGGCCTTGCCCACAGGAGATTCATTAGAGATACGAGGTGGTTCAGCCATAGGATCTGCTTCTGTGGTACCTACCACTCTATAAGTTTCGGTATCTTTAGTTTCCATATCGCGAATGGTAACTTCGCAGCCCAAGACAACCTTGTCTTTGTCCCCTTTACCAGGTTCATTGATAATTTGAGCATTACGAATTAATTTTTCTAGAACTTGAATACGTCCTTCTACAAAAGCTTGCTCATTCTTAGCGTCATCATACTCAGAGTTTTCACTGATATCACCATAGGAAATAGCAACCTTTAAACGTTCTGCTACCTCTGCTCTTTTCACTGAGCGAAGATTATCCAGTTCATCCTCTAATTGTTTCAGGCCTTCTTTTGTTAAAATCGTTCCTTGTTCGTCCATTTTGTCTAACTCCTTTAATTACTTAATAACCATATTGCATTATTATATGTTGTTAACAAGCCCTTGTCAACCTTCCAGAACTTGTCGATATTCTAGTAAAATTTTCAAAAATTCTTCCTTACAAGCTGCTTGATTTAGCTTATTTTTGTAGGCTGCCGCATGCGGTAAGCCCTTTATATAAGCTGTGGCATGATGTCGCATTTCTCTTACGGCAACCTTCTCACCTTTAAAGGCAATTAAATCCTTTAGATGCCTCTCCAGCATAGCAAATCTAGCTGTCAAGCTTACCGGTGGCAAGGCCGGTTTCTTCTCCCAGGCAGCCTTTAGCTGAGCGAATATCCAGGGATTTCCTTCTGCTCCCCTGCCTACCATAATGCCATCACAGCCTGTGGTTTCTAATAACCGGAGGCCATCCTCCGCTGTAAACACATCTCCATTACCAAAAACAGGAATATCTACACTAGCTTTTACAGTTTTAATTATCTGCCAATCCGCTTTGCCACTATAAAATTGTCCTCTGGTGCGGCCATGGACAGTTACCGCTGCCAATCCCGCCCTTTGGGCAAGCTGTGCTATCTTGGGTGCATTCAGCTCTGTATCGTCCCACCCTGCACGCATTTTAACCGTCACAGGAATCTGTACAGCCTCCACCATGGCATTAAAAATATCAAAAGCTAAAACCGGATTGCGCATAAGAGCGGAGCCCTCACCATTGGCAACTATCTTATGCACCGGACAACCCATATTAAAATCAATAATATCGGCCCCCGCTGCTTCCACTATCTTGGCTGCCGCTGCCAACTCCCTAGGCACACTGCCAAAAAGCTGAATAGCTACCGGTCGTTCTGCAGGTGCTACCTTCAGCATAGCCAATGTTTTAACATTGTTAAAAAGCAATGCTTTGGCACTTACCATTTCTGATACTACAAAGCCTGCTCCCATTTCCCGGCAGATTACCCGATAAGGCAAATCTGTAACCCCTGCCATAGGAGCAAGAGCAATGGGTACAGCAATATGCAATTTCCCCAGCTCCATATAATGCTCCTTTCAAAAAACTGACTTGCAGCAGCAAGTCAGTCAGTAAATTGTTATCTATTCATTTCATGCAAAATCTTAAGACCATCCAAAGTCAAAAAGGACTCCACAACATCAACACGATCAGACTCTGAAGCCATTAGGTGACCAAAACCGCCGGTAGCGATTACAAAAGCCTGACCACCCAACTCCTTCTTCATTCTATCAATCAAACCATCCATTTGGCCTACAAAGCCTAAAAGAATACCAGACTGCATGGCCTCTATGGTATTAAGGCAAATAGCCTTCTTAGGTCTTACCAGTTCAATTCTGGGCAGCTTAGCAGCCTTTTGGAATAAAGCTTCTGTGGAAATACCGATACCAGGGGCAATAGCGCCGCCTAAATACTCGCCATTAGGTTTAATGGCACAGAATGTGGTAGCTGTACCAAAATCAATAACAATCAGATTGCCCTTCTCTTTATATTTTGCCAAAGCAGCTACAGCATTAACAATACGGTCAGCACCAAGTTCGTTAGGATTGTCGTAATGCAGAATCAAGCCGGTATTAATTTTGGCAGAAACTACAAATGGCTCCAGCTTGAAATATCTCCTGCACATATTAGTCAAAGGCACCAATAAGGGTGGTACAACAGTGGACATAATAATATCTGTAATTTGTTTCATGTCCACGCCACTGTAAGCAAACATATTGCCAAGTACAATGCCAAACTCATCAGAAGTTCTGGAACGACTGCTGGACAATCTCCAACTGGCCAGCCACTCCTTTCCGTTGTGAACACCAACAACAACGTTAGTATTGCCTACATCTATTACCATTAACAAGGTATTCCCCTCCAAATATTCTTTAAATCATCCTATTGCAATGGTTTAAAGCCGGCATTTTGCAATGCCCGTCTAATTTTAATACCGAAGTAACTTACTACGGCAGCCTTTATTATATCAAATGGCAAAAAAGGTGCAATAGCCAAAATCATCGTTTTGTCCCAGGTCATGGGTTTGTGCAAAAAATAAGCAAAACTTAGCTTAAAACCAATAGCTCCCATGATGTAACACACAAGCATACCAACTGCCAAATACAAAAAATTCTTAATAACACTTTCCGAATAATACTTTTGAGTAAGATACCCAATTATATAAGCACAAAATACAAACCCGATAATAAAACCACCTGTAGGTCCTGCCAGCATAGTAATACCGGCCTGTCCCTGGTTAAAAACAGGCAAGCCGATGGTGCCTAGGAGAATCCAGATAATAATACTCAAAGCCCCGCCCTTCGGTCCTAAAAGAAAACCTGCCAGCATAACAGTAAGCGGCTGCATAGTAATGGGTACCGGCCCAATAGGAATAACAATATAAGAGCTGATAATAACCAAGGCTGCGAAAATTCCTGACAATAACATGTGCTGTGTTTTCATATTAGTATTTGCTCCCATCTGTACCGGTAGAACGAATAGAGACATCCCCTGCTAAAACTTTCTCTCTGGTACCATCTGCCTTTTCCACAATCAATAGTCCCTCTTCATCAATGTCTATGGCCTTGCCTATATAAGTTTCTGTAGGTGCCACTACTTTTACTTCCTTGCCCAATGTTGAAGTGTGCTGGCGCCACAATTTAAAAACCGGCGCAAAACCTTGTTGCAACACTTCTTCGTAAAGCTGCTCAAAGTTTTCCAACACTCTGGCCAACAATTCCACCCTGGAAATGTTTTCTTTAGCTACTGCCGCCAAAGAAATTGCAGAAGCCCTAAACTCAGCCGGGACATCTTCCGGCTCTACAGACACGTTAATACCAATTCCTACTACAATGTAATTAATGTGACCAAATTCAGCACTCATTTCTGTAAGGATACCTACCAGCTTTTTCCCATCCAGCAAAATATCATTAGGCCATTTAATAGTGGCATTTACCCCGGCAAAACTATTTATGGCTTGCACCACTGCTACTGCTGCTAAAAGCGTACATTTAGATGCCTCCTGAGGTAAAAAAGATGGCTTTAATAAAATGGAAAACCAGAGGCCCTTACCTTTGGGACTGAACCACCCTCTGGACAATCTGCCCTTGCCCCCTGTTTGTTCCTCTGCCAGGCAAACAGTTCCATCCGCTGCCTCTTGCATAGCCATTTGCTTACAAAGCTCATTAGTGGAAACAGTGCTCGTTTTATAATTGATATTATGTCCCAACCATTCAGTTTTTAACCTGGCAGCAATTTCTTCCGGCAAAAGCTTATCGGGAACACCTGTTAGGATATAGCCTCGTTTATTTAAGGCATCTATTTGATAGCCTTCTTTTTTAAGAGCCTGAATTTTTTTCCATACTGCCGTTCTGGAAATACCTAAGTTATGAGCTATTTCTTCACCGGAAAGTGGTGCATCTGTATGATTGCGTAGTAGATTAAGTAAATTCGTGTCCATAATATTCTCCTTTTATGTTAACCATTATTTATGTATCAGTTAACCATTTGGTAAAAACAAAAGGCGCAAAAACTTGCGCCTTAGTTTTTAAGCTTGAGGCTGTGCCTCCGGTACAGGTTGCATTACTTTACCTTCCATACCATCAGCAACTTTTTCCGGTCCAATGGGAGCCGGTGTGCCTGGGGTAGGAGGTTCGTTATGCTGAGCTTCTTCTTTCGGAAGAATATGACCATATTTCATAATTTCTTCCAGCTCGTGAGCTTCCAGGGTCTCTCTTTCGATTAAGTTTGCAGCAATTAAATGAAGCTGGTCTAAATGCTCACTTAAAAGCTTAACTGTTCCCTCATAAGCCTCATCAATAAACTTACGAATCTCACTATCAATTTGAGAAGCAATCTTCTCGCTGTAATTATTTTCCTTACCAATATCTCTGCCTAAGAAAACCTGTTCCTGTCTATGTCCAAAGGTTACAGCGCCCAATACATCGCTCATGCCATATTCACAAATCATCTTTCTGGCAAGCTCCGTAGCACGTTGCAAATCATTGCTGGCACCACTAGAAATTTCTTTCAGCACCAAGGCTTCGGCTACTCTGCCGCCCAGGAGCAATTTCAGCTCATCTAAAAGCTCGCTTCTGGTTGCGTAGTATTTATCTTCCTTAGGCAGGCTCAAGGTATAGCCACCTGCTCTGCCTCTGGGAATAATAGTTACCTTATGAACAGGATCAGTGTGATCTAGCAGCATACCAACTAAAGTATGTCCACCCTCGTGGTAAGCAGTAAGCTTCTTTTCATTGTCGCTGATTACCCTGCTCTTCCGCTCCGGTCCCATCATCACGCGTTCTGCTGCTTCTTCCAAATCCATCATATCAATGGTGGTTTGGTTATGTCTGGCAGCCAACAAGGCTCCCTCGTTAACCAGATTGCTTAGATCAGCACCGGTAAAACCAGGTGTACGCCTGGCAATAACGCCAAGGTTTACATCCTTATCAATAGGTTTGCCTCTGGTATGAACCTTTAATATTTCTTCTCTGCCTCTAATATCAGGACGGTCTACCACAATCTGGCGGTCAAAACGACCCGGTCTCAATAAAGCTGGATCCAAAATATCGGGACGGTTGGTAGCAGCTATCATGATGATACCTTCGTTGGCACCAAAGCCATCCATTTCTACTAATAATTGGTTTAAAGTCTGTTCTCTTTCATCGTGGCCACCGCCTAAACCGGCGCCTCTTTGTCTGCCTACAGCATCAATTTCATCAATAAAAACGATACAAGGTGCATTCTTTTTAGCCTGCTCAAACAAGTCTCTTACTCTGGAAGCACCAACACCTACGAACATTTCTACGAAATCAGAACCGCTGATGCTAAAGAAAGGAACGCCTGCCTCACCTGCAACAGCCTTAGCCAGCAAAGTCTTACCTGTGCCCGGAGGTCCGAAGAGCAAAACACCTTTAGGAATCCTGGCACCTAATTGATTAAACTTTTTCGGGAATTTTAAAAACTCTACTACTTCTGCCAATTCTTCCTTTGCTTCATCAGCCCCGGCAACGTCTCTAAAAGTAACTCTGATTTTTTCATCGCCATACATCTTGGCTCTGCTTTTACCAAAGCTCATTACTCTGCTACCGCCGCCCTGGGCATTGTTCATCAGCAGGAACCATAAGCCAACAATTAAAAGCATCGGCAATACGGAAGACAGCAAGGTAGTCCACCAGGGTGGTTGAGGAGGCAGTTCAGCCTTAATCTCTACATCTCTGGCTTGCAAAGTCTCTACCAGCTTGGGATCACGAGGTGCTATGGTAGAAAACTCTACACCTGATTTCATCTTGCCTTTAATGATCGTATCATTAATAATTGTTACCGACTTAACATCGTCCTGCTGCACCTGCTTCATGAAATTACTATAAGTAATATCCGTTTTAGGTTCAGTAGAATTGGAATAGTAATCTATAATCCAAATTGCTATTACGACTATTAAGAGGTAAAAGCCTACATTTCTAAAAAATTTACTCACAATTAACTCCTTTTCTACAACTAACCTTTCCTCACTAACCGGGTTAACAATATTTCTAACATAATATGATACATTAGAGAGGGAATTTTAACAAGCTATTTCTCATATATTTCACGTTTTAAAACACCAATATATGGTAAATTTCTATAATCTTCATTATAATCCAGTCCAAAGCCTACCACAAATTCGTCCGGAATAACAAAGCCGTGGTAATCAGGAATAACTTCTATCAGTCGTCTTTCCTGCTTGTCCAGCATGGCCGCAATGCGTACTGACTTAACATTACGGTTTTTGAACAATTTCTTTACTTCATGTAAGGTAATACCGGTATCAACCACATCGTCAACTATTAAGACATTCTTTCCGGCAATATTTCTGGAAGTATCAAAGCTAATATCTACATGTCCCGAGCTAATAGTACCTGCTCCATAAGAAGACGCTTTAATAAAATCTACTTGAGTAGGTATAGTTAAGGATTGAGTAAGTTCGGTAAGAAAATAAGCCGCACCCTTCAAAAGACCTATAACCAATAAATTTTCATCGGCATAATCCTGACTGATTTCTTGTGCCATCTCTTTAATGCGTTTTTTCAAGGTAACCTCATCAATCAAAATTCTCTCAAGATTTGCATGCATTTCTTTGGCACTCCTTTTGTAAGTTTTTAGCAGCTCTTTCCTCTGCTCGTGAATTCGCATTCTTGCCCACCGTTAGACGGCCATTAAGATAAATCGCTCTTACCTTGCCGGGGACATCAAAAGCCTTGTTGCCTACACCCTTGCCAATCAGCTCAGCCAGATCTCTGGTGTGCTCAAAGCTTACCTCCACCGCACCGGCTCCCTGCAGCATGGTACGTAATACTCTTGTTTTTATTGCCGGAGCCAGGTTATTAAAAGCATCGCCTACCTCTACATCATAAAAACCACCTAAATCAGTACCATAGGCTCGCAGATATTTATCTGCCTCACCCTGTAAGTATTCTTCGTCCCAAGCCGCCAAGGTTGCGGCCTGAGCAAGCTGTTTTTTTATATTAGGATTTTTCTCCTCCAAAACAGGAAGCACCTTCTTACGTACCCAGTTTCTGGTAAATTTTGTATCTTCATTTGTACTATCTACCGCATAGTTTATCTTTTCTTGCTGACAATATTCAAGAAGCTCTTCCTTGGTAACCTGAAGAAAGGGTCTGGCCAAGTAACCGTTAAGCGCCAGCATTCCCCTGATGCCCTTGGTACCGGCTCCTCGCAAAAGATTTAGCAGCACTGTTTCTGCCTGATCATCTCTGTGCTGAGCAAGAAAAATAGCCGTAGCTCCCTTGGCCTGTCGGCATTCCTCCAGGGCTTGGTAACGAAGCTTGCGAGCGGCTTCTTCCACAGACAAACCCTGCGCCTCCACCAAAGCCTGAACATCAACATCTTTTTGAGTAAAGGCTAAATGGCGTTCTGCACAAAAGTTTTGCACCAGTTTAGCATCTCGCTCAGCCTCAGCGCCACGCAAATGATGTTGGACATGGACTACCTGTACCTTGCTATTGCAATCTAAAGCCAAATGCTGCAACGCGGCCGTCAGAGCCAGAGAGTCTGCTCCTCCGGAACATGCTGCAATTACCGTAGTATTTGCTGTCCAGAGGGGACAAGCTTCTATCATCTTGTATAAATATTCCCCAAGAACACTCACTACTAACACCTCTGAATAAAAAAAGGCTCTTCTTTAGAAGCGCCTTTTTATAGTAAATTAATCTCCTCTGCGGGCACCACGACCACCGCGTTTAGATTCAGTATTACGTTTTAAGTCTAATAATCTATCATCGCTTTCCTTCAAAAACTTGGAAAGCTTATCTTCAAAATTCATAGGAGCCGCTGGTTTAGCCGCTACCGGCCTTCTTTCCATCGGTCTCTTAGGAGGTTCTGCAGGGGCAGGCATAAGTGCTTTTAAAGACAGACCTATCTTGCCCTTCTCATCAATGGACACAACCTTAACCGTTACCTGTTGTTTGTCCTTGAGAAAATCATGTACATCTTTAACAAAGACATTGGACACTTCTGAAATGTGAATAAGGCCAACTTTTCCTTCCGGCAATTGTACAAATGCGCCAAAATTAGTAATGCCGGTAACTACGCCCTCGACTACTGCTCCAATTTCCAAAGCCATAAAATAAAGACGTCCTCCTTTTTTTGAATTAACTGTGAGTAATTATACCTTTGAAAACTGAATAAAGTCAAGTAGTTACTTGCTTTTATCGTCTTTCTTCTTGGTATCGTCTTTCGCTTTATCCTCATCTACAATAAAAATAGGTATTTCATTTTTACCAACCATATTGTGTTCTTCCCGCGCCAGCTTTTCCACATACTTTATGTCGCCTAAATTTTCCTTCTCTTTTTCCAGAGCTTCTTTCTGCTTCTTCAGCTCTTCCACCTTAGCTTCAGTCTTGGCAGTTTCCTGGCGGACGGTGTAAATGGTATAAAGTTGCTGCCCTACCCGTACAAAGAAGAGGAGCATTATTATGGCAAAAATAATTTTGAAGAGTTTTATTGTTTTTTTCTTTTTCGGTGCAGCCATTCTGCTCCCTCCCTTGTCTTTTATTTAGTACAGTATATCACTTTCCCTAAAAATAAAACAACCCGATAATATATCGGGTTGTTTTTAAATTAAAGAGAATTATTTCTTATTAACTGCATCTTTGAAAGCCTTACCAGCTTTGAAAGCAGGAACAGTTGCTTTTGCAATCTTAATGGTAGCGCCGGTACGAGGATTCTTGCCGTTGCGAGCCTTGCGATTACGATGTTCGAAAGTACCAAAGCCAATCAATTGAACTTTCTTTTTCTTTGCTACAGTTGCTTTTACTGTTTCAATAAAAGCACTAACAGCCTTCTCAGCATCTTTCTTTGTTAAGCCAGCCTTAGCTGCTACAGCAGCAATCAATTCACTTTTGTTCACAATAAAATCCCCCTTAATTTTTTTTACAGAACCGTCCGTCCTGTATTCTGGGTATATTCTAACATAAAAAAACCCAAAATGCACGCATTTTTCCTAACTTTTTTCACTTTTTTTCGTTGTATTTGGCTCTCTGCCAAAGCTTATCGAGGTCGCATAACGCGTAATCCGCCCAGGGCCTACCTGTAGCAACTACCTGATTTTCCACAAAATTGAATCTAGCTTTAAATCTGTTGTTAGCCCTGTTAAGGGCTACTTCTGGCTCTACGCCTACGTGGCGGGCATAATTGGTCAGTGCCAGCAGCACATCACCCATCTCCCATTCCATTTCGTCCTCATTTTTGCTCTTTACTGCCTCTTGTAACTCCGCCATTTCTTCCTGGACTTTGTCCCAGACATCTTCTGCCTTTTCCCAGTCAAAGCCCACTTTGGCCGCCTTTTTTTGTATCTTGTAGGCAGTCATAAGAGCCGGCATTCCCTTAGTAACTCCATCCAAAATATGGGTGCGATCTGTTTTTTCCTTAGCCTTCAAGGTCTCCCAATTTTTTAGTACTTCTTCTGCACTGCTTACTTCTACGGTGCCATATACATGAGGGTGACGATAAATTAGTTTATTGGTAATGTCCGCAACTACATCCTGCATGGTAAAGAGGCCTTCCTCTTCAGCCAGTTTGGCATGAAATACCACCTGCAAAAGCACATCCCCCAGTTCTTCCCGCATACCGGCTGCATCTTTATTGTCAACAGCTTCCAAAAACTCATAAACTTCTTCCAGCAAATCCTGACGGATAGTTTTATGGGTTTGTATTCTATCCCAGGGGCAGCCTCCCGGAGCTCTCAGCGTTTCTACCACTTTCTCTAGGGGCTTAACATCCATGGTACTTGTTTTCTTGTCAGTCATTTCGTTTCCCAGCTTTCCTTTTCTTTAACCAGCCCTGCAACTCCTCTAGTGAAAACTCCCGGCACACAATAAGTAATGCCACATAGCTTATCCCACCTATTGCCACAGCTGCCAAAACTGTGCCTATGGAGCCAAAATAAGGCAATCCGTACTTATTAACACCATAAACTAACGCCCCCATGGCCAAAGACGCCATACTAATACGCAAAAAAGATAAAATTGGTATATAATGCTTGCCTACATAAGCCAAAAAAAGCAAATTCAGGCAAGCTGCCACGGCAAAATTAAGATTGGAAGCCCAAGCTGCACCTAAAATATTATACAAAGGATCAGCCACCAAAATCCAAATGCAGGCAATTTTCACTGCTGCACTTAAAAGCATGGTAAGCATGGGAACAAGGGTATGTCCCATGCCTTGCAGAATTCCTGTCGTAACCTGTTGCAAGCCTAAAAAGAAAATGGATGGTGCCAAGGCACTGATTACCGGCCCGGCAAGCTTCGTACCATACAGCAAGGCTGAAATTCCTGTTCCTAAAACCATCAGACCTACCACTGCCGGCAAGGTTAAAAGCATACATAACCTGATAGCCATGGCGCTTTTATTTTTTATAACTTCTTCCTGCCCCAGTGCCTCTGCCTCAGAAACAGCAGGCACCACTGAGGCTGCCAAGGAAGTTGTAGGAATAGTAGACATGGTTACCAAGGGTAGGGCCATGCCTGCCAAATAGCCAAAGGCTGTAGTTGCTTCCTTGATGGAAAATCCTGCCACTTCCAGCCGCGGTGGCACAAAAAGCATATCAATACCGGTAACCAAAGGTAAGGTTAAATTGGCACAAGACACCGGTAAAGCTAAAAGCACCAAGGCTTTACCAATATCACCAATAGTTTCAGCTTGGCCTGTGGCCGCCGTGCTCAAGGCATTGCTTCGCAATTCCTTATGCCTATAATAGAAAGTCCCTAAAACAACAAGGCCGGTCAATGCACCCGGAACAGCACCAAAAGCTGCTCCTGCCGCCGCATATTCCAGTCCGTAGGGCAATAAATAATAGGCCAAAAGTAACATGAACGTCACACGGACAAACTGTTCCAAAATCTGAGAAACAGCCGGTGGCGTCATCATTTGAAAGCCTTGAAAATAGCCTCTGGCACTGGCCAAAATCGTGGCAAAAAAGACAGCCGGAACCAACGCTAATAATGCATAATAAGCTCTGGCATCTCTGATAATGCCACCTTGAATAAGCCAATTGGCTATAAAATAAAGGGCTACTGCAAAAACTAAACCGGTAACAACCATCAAACCCAAAGAAACTTTAAAGACTCGATGGGCACCTCTTAAATCTTGTTTAGCAACCTTCTTAGCCACTAAAATAGAAATAGCAATGGGAACTCCTGCTGCAGAAACAGAAATGATAAAAAGGTAAATAGGATAAGCAATTTGGTAAATACCAATGCCCTCACCACCCAGAAGTCTGGAAAGAAGAATGCGATTAACTGAACCCAGCACTTTAACTAAAAGACCTGCTACGGTCAGAATTAAAGCACCGCGTAAAAATTTATCCTTCATTCCCTCACTTCCTTTCTCTACCTTGCTTCATTATAGCATGCTAACTCGCAATTTTATTTGGCCATAGCCACCAGAAGCTTCTCCAGCCAAGTTAAAAGCTCTCCATCTATCGCTTGACGTTTAATAATTAATTGTGGTCTGCCTATATTTTTAAACTGCATAAAAGGAACATATAGCCTAACCAATTTCATAATAGCTTCCGGCGAAGCTGTACTGTGCTCGCCGAAATTAATACGCAGCTCTCTTGCTCCTATGCTAATGCCATCCAGCAGTAAAAGTCTGCATAGACTACGAATAACTGAAAGTCTCCACAGATTAACAACCTCATCCGGTGGCTGGCCAAAGCGATCAATGATTTCATCCATAAGGTCACTGCGTTCCTCATAGTGCAGATCACTAAATCGTCTGTATAATTCCAGCTTGTATCTTGGATTATCAATATAATCATCAGGAATATAAGCATCCAAGGTGATTTCCAGCACAGGTTCCCTGACCGGTTCGGCATTAACCGCATTGCCCTGCAGTTGGTTAATAGTATCCTCCAGCAGTTTACAATAAGCAGCAAAACCAATACCGGCAATATGACCATGCTGTTCTTTACCCAAAAGGTTACCTGCCCCTCTGATTTCCAAATCTCGCATAGCTATTTTAAAGCCAGCCCCTAATTCTGTAAAATCGCGGATGGCTTGCAATCTCTTTTGTGCTATTTCACTAAGGGCTCTTTGTTTTTTATACACCAAATATGCATAGGCAAGCTTGGAAGAACGTCCCACTCTGCCACGCATCTGATAGAGCTGCGAGAGGCCAAAATACTCCGCACCCTGAATAATAATAGTATTAGCCCGCGGCACATCCAAGCCATTTTCTATGATGGTGGTACACAGCAGTAAATCATACTCACCATTGTAGAAGCTTATCATGGCATCTTCCAGCTCATCCTCATTCATTTGACCGTGAGCTATTCTTAGAGACAAGTTGGGAACTAATTCCCGCAAGTGCTTAGCAATGGCAGTAAGGCCTTGCACCCTATTGTACACATAATAAATCTGCCCGCCTCGGCGCATCTCTCTCTCAATAGCTTCCTTAATCATGCCGTCATCGTACTCTGCCACATAGGTTTCTACCGGCAATCTATCTTCCGGTGGTGTTTCAATAATGCTCATATCCTTGCCCTTGACTAAAGCCAAGTGCAAGGTCCTGGGAATAGGAGTAGCGGACAAGGTTAAAACATCTATTCCGGTGCTCCATTTTTTTATTTTTTCTTTTTGAGCTACACCAAAGCGCTGCTCTTCATCAATAATTAATAAACCTAAATCCTTAAACTGTAAATCCGGTTGCAAAATACGGTGTGTGCCAATCAAAACATCCACCTGTCCCTGAGCAACCTGATCCATAATTTCCTTTTGTTCTTTAGGTGTCCTAAAACGACTCAGCATTTCTACCTTGACTCCGAAAGAACCCATACGCTGAGAAAAGGTTAGTAAATGTTGCTGAGCCAAAACTGTGGTAGGTGCTAAAACAGCCACCTGTTTGCCATCCATAACCGCCTTGAAAACAGCTCTGATAGCAACCTCTGTTTTCCCATAGCCTACATCGCCACACAATAGTCTCTCCATAGGCACAGGACGTTCCATATCTGATTTAATTTCTTTAGTAGCCTGTAATTGGTCCGCTGTTTCTTCAAAAGGAAACGCTGCTTCAAATTCCTTTTGCCAAGTTGTGTCAGGAGAAAAGCTATGTCCCGGAGTAATTTTACGCTGGGCATACAATCTTAGTAATTCTGTAGCCAATAAGGTGACAGCCGCCTTGGCTTTCTTAGTGACTCGCTGCCAGTCAGCGCCACCCATTCTAGATAACCTGGGCGCCGTTCCTTCTGATCCCACATATTTGTGTAGAAGGCTTATTTGATCAATAGGCACAAACAGTCTGTCTTCACCAGCATACTGAATACGCAGATAATCTCTGTGTACACCATCTACTTCTATAGTCTCCACACCCATGTAACGACCGATACCATGAATATCATGAACTACATAATCCCCATTTTTTATATCGGTAAAATAATTTAAAGCGGGGCCCTGACCCTTGTGCCTGATCAGGCGCCGACGTTTCTGCATGCCATAAATATCGCCTTCAGTAAATAACAGCCACTTGGCATCCCAGAAATAGAAACCGCCTCCGGCTTCACCGGTAAAAACGGTAATGGCTCCCGGCAGAAGCAGAGAACCCTTTTCCACATAGCGTACCGGCAGATCTTGATGCTTTAGATTCTCTGCCAGAGTCTTCGCTTTCTCAGTACTGCTTAGCATAATTAGCGGAGTTACACCATCCTGCAGATAGGTACCAAGATCCTTCACCAGCAGCTCTAAATCCTTATTATAGGGAGCAACGGTACGTACCGGTACTGCTACTTGATTGGCTTTAGGAAAAAGCGCATGACTTAAAGCGCTGACCATAATCATTTTTTTGTTGTGACACTGCTCTTCAGTTTCTGTAGGCGTGAACAAGAAGTCCTCGTGCTCGCCCACATTATCTTTATAGGACTTTTGGGCCTCCGCCAAAAAGCTCACCGGTTCGTTGAGGACAAGCAGGCTACCTTTATGCACATAGCTAAATAAATCAGCCTGCACCGCCATTTCTTGCGTGGTAACAGGTAGTATTTCGGCCTGCTGCCAGTTGTCCAACGAGCGCTGGCTAGCCAGCTCAAACGGTCTGATAGCATCTACTTCCTCATCAAACCATTCGATACGCAAAGGATTTTCCTGGTTTAAGGGAAACACATCCAAGATATCACCGCGAATAGCAAATTGTCCCAAGGTTTCTACTTGCTCAACCCTTTCATACCCACCCTCTACCAAAGTGGTCAAAAGTTGGTCTTGTGGCAGCTTGGAGCCCACTTGTAATACTAATTTGTATTGTTCCAAAAAACTAATATCGGGTAATTTTTGAATAAAAGCCTCTGCCGTAACAAAAATCAATACAGGTTTTTCCTTAAGCAGTGCTTCCAGGGCCGCTATTCTTTCTGCCCCTACTTCTTCATTTTTAGTTTCAACATGACCACCAACAAAACTAGCCGGATAAAGCTCATAGCTGGGCGTATCCGGATAATAAGTAAGTATTTCTCTTTTCAGGGCCCGTTCTTCATCACGATTGGCCACCAAAAATACCAGGGGGCCATTATAAGAAAGCTGTTCTTTTAAGGCACACAAAAAGCCGGCTTTAACACTTCCTGTTAGGCCGGTAAGACTAAGGGACTTGTGTCCACTTTGCCATAAAGTAGCTACGTCTCTTAGGGTTTGAACTTGTTGTATAAGTTTAAGTAATTCTTGAGTCATCGTATCCAATCTGATTCTCGAGAGAAATAAACCGAAAATTGGCAGAGCCAACTTTCGGTTTATATACCAATTATAGCTTTATGTTAATTTCACTGCGATTAAAGTTATGTACACCATCTACAAAGCGAACAGTTCCCGTTTCATAACGCATGGAAACAGTATGTGTACGTGCACCATTACCAAAGAAGCGTACCCCCTTTAGTAAATCGCAATCAGTAATAGCCGTTGAGGTAAACATTACATCATCACCCTTTACCAAATCCTCCAGGGTGAGGACCTTCTTCAAATCAGTAATGCCCATCTTGTAGCATCTGTTAATTTGTTCTTCATTTTCGGGGCACAACCTAGCCTGCATATCGCCGCCTAAACATTTCAAGCCGGCTGCCGCTAAAACTCCTTCCGGAGCTCCGCCCTTGCCAATATACATATGAACACCAGTACCTTCAATGCCGGTATTAACAATAGGGTCAACATCGCCATCGGTAATCAATTTGATTCTGGCACCTGCAGCACGTACCTCCTCAATAATCTTTCTATGACGAGGACGATCCAAACAAACAACCGTTAAATCACCGATATTACGGTTTAAGGCTTTTGCTACTCTGGTCAAATTATTGCCTACCGTGTCATCAATATCAATTGCACCTTTGGCTCTGGGACCAACAGCAATTTTTTCCATATACATATCAGGAGCATGAAGCAAGCATCCCTTAGGGGCAATGGCAATAACAGCAATTGCGCCATTCTGTCCTTTTGCTACCAGATTGGTTCCTTCTACCGGGTCAACAGCAATATCAACTTCCGGTCCGCCGGCACCCACCTTTTCACCAATGTACAGCATAGGAGCTTCGTCCATTTCACCTTCGCCGATTACTACTGTGCCACTGATGTTAACTGTATCAAACATCTTTCTCATACCATCTACTGCTAGTTGATCTGCACCATTTTTATCGCCTCTGCCTACACTTCTGGCACTGGCAATGGCCGCAGCTTCTGTAACTCTGACAAATTCCATTGATAACTCTCTGTTCATTCCGTCCTCTCCTTTCTTAACCTCTTCTCTTTAATTATCACACTTTAACTCCTAACGTGCAAGAATTTAACCGAAAAATGTTAAAGCTAAAAGATGCACACCAAGATAAATAGGCAAGAACAACATTAAAGCCCATAACAAAAGAGCAAAGATAACTACTACAAAAGCTTGTCCGAAATTTAAGAGATACACGGCTTCCACAGCACGCATCAACAAGTAAACACACCAAACGTAGCCCACTACACAGGCTACCGGTAAAACCAAATAAGCAACTCCGCCTAATTCCATAGCCATAAGAGCCAAGGGAGTAAGCACCAAAAAAGGTAGCGTGGTATAACCCATGATGCACAAAAGTCCCCACACATTACCTGAGCCACCTCCTGCAGCATCAATAAGCCCATGGAGACAGCAACCAAAGACAATAAGGATTAGCAGATGCGTCAACAACACACCCACTAAAATAGCAAACCGCACCCACAGATACTGCTGTGCAAAAGCAATATTAGTGCAAACACCTGTAAAGGCACCCATGCTAATCACAAAGTAGAATAAGCTGCGCCACAAGGTAGGATGCTGTGCTACCCAGCCCATACCGGTCTTGGTAGCAAAGAGAACGTCAAAGGATTTTCTCCTCATGAGCTCACCCCTTATTCCAATTCATTGTTCCCGGTTGGGGTAAACTTTCTTTCATCGTAGCGGAAATAGATTTAGTAAAAGCATCCATAAAAAGTGAAGCCCAGTCTTTGGCAATACCATATTCCTTGAGCTTGGGTTTTCCCTGGATACCGGCCAGTTGAGCAGTGCCGTCTATAGCATCGTAAAAATTGCCGATTTCATCAACCAGGCCCAAATTCAAAGCCTGCTTACCGGTATAAACTCTGCCATCTGCCAAAGCTCTTACCTCTGTCATCGGTTTCTTACGACCGGTACTAACTCGGTCTAAAAATTGTTCGAACATTTCATTAACCATATTTTGGATAATGATTTTTTCCTCAGCAGTCATAGGACGAGTAGAAGACATAATATCCTTGTGCTCGCCGCTTTTGATTAGGAAAGGAGTAATACCAATTTTCTTATAAATCTCTTCCAGATTTACACCGCCCATGTAGACACCTATGCTACCGGTCAAGGTAGAATTATTGGCATAGATCTTATCGCAATCAGCAGCAATATAATAAGCAGCTGAAGCACCGCTATCACCTAAAGCAGCTACAATAGGTTTCTTACTTTTTTCTTTAAACTTATCAATTTCTCTAGCAATTTCTTCTGCTGAAGTAACACTGCCACCGGGAGAATTAATGTTAAGCAATACAGCCTTCACACTTTTATCCTCTGCTGCCTCTCGCAGTTCCCTCATGATGACACCACTGGAAGCACCTTCGGCACGGGAGAATACGCTGGTAACCGTGCCGCCCCCGCTTACCATGGTACCATTTACGTTAATGATGGCAATGGTATCTTGGGCACCGGTTATTTTTTTGGTGGCACTCATATTATTCTTACCGCCCAGCAACGAAATAACAAAAGACAGTACTGCAATAATCAAAACAGCGGTGATAAAAATCTTTTTTATCATAAAGATTACCCTTCCTATTTCTTCTGGTTATCCAGAGCGGCCTTAATAAAAGCCCTAAACAAAGGATGGGGATTAGTAGGTCTGGATTTTAGTTCAGGATGAAATTGAACTCCCAAGAACCAGGGATGTTCACTGGTGGACAGTTCTACCATTTCTACCAATTTGCCATTAGGCAAGGTGCCACCCAAAACCAAACCATGTCCAAATAATTCATCCTTCAATTCGTTATTTACTTCATAACGATGACGATGACGCTCGTAAATCAATTCTTTACTATAAGCAGCGCTGGCCAAGGTGTTGGGATAAATCTTGCAAGGATACTTACCTAGGCGCATAGTACCGCCTTTAATTTCCACGCTTAGTTGCTCAGGCATTAAATAAATAACAGGGTAAGGAGTCAGCTCATTAAACTCTGTACTGTTAGCCTTATCCATGCCGCATACATCACGGGCAAATTCGATAACAGCGCACTGCATACCAAGACAAATACCAAAGAAAGGAATTTTCTTCTCTCTGGCATATTTAATTGCTTTAATCATGCCCTCAATGCCTCTGTCACCAAAACCGCCCGGCACTAAAATACCATCTACACCGGTAAATACTTTATCCATATCGGTAGCTGTATCCTCAATGTCTTCAGCATTAATCAGTTTAATGGACACATCAGCATCATGACTGTAGCTGGCATGTTTCAAAGCTTCTACGATACTAATGTAGGAATCTTGCAGCTCTACATACTTGCCTACAATGGCAATAGTGGATTTTCTGCTATGCTTACTTAAAATCTTCTCTACCATGGCATGCCAAGCCTTCATATCTTTAGGCTTGTCTTCCATATCCAATTTCTTTAGGACTATTTTATCCATGCCCTGATCTTCTAAGAGCATAGGAACCTGATAAATGCTTGGTGCGGTAATAGATTGGAATACAGCATCTACATCTACGTCGCAGAACATGGCCATTTTTTGGCGCATTTCTTTGGAGATGGGTTTTTCACTGCGGCAAACCAAAATATCAGGAGTAATACCAATACTTCTTAATTGCTTAACACTGTGTTGAGTAGGTTTAGTCTTTAGTTCACCGGCAGCGTTAATATAAGGAACCAGGGTAACATGAATATACAAAGCATCGTTACGGCCTACATCCTTTTTTACCTGGCGAATAGCTTCCAGGAATGGTTCGCTTTCGATATCGCCCACGGTACCGCCAATTTCCGTAATAACAAAATCGGCATTATCCTGTCTTCCTACTCTGTACACTCTTTCCTTAATCTCATTGGTAATATGAGGGATAACCTGGACAGTACGTCCCAGATAGTCACCACGACGCTCTTTATCGATGACAGTCTGGTAAATACGACCGGCTGTCACGTTGGAGCTCTTAGATAAATTTATATCAATAAAACGCTCATAATGTCCCAAATCCAAGTCTGTTTCAGCGCCATCATCAGTAACGAAAACTTCTCCGTGTTGATAGGGGCTCATAGTTCCTGGGTCAACGTTAATATAGGGATCAAATTTTTGAATGGTAACCTTATAGCCTCTGCTCTTGAGCAAACGCCCTAAGGATGCTGCAGTGATGCCCTTTCCTAATGATGATACAACTCCACCGGTTACAAAAATGTACTTCGTCATTTCTTCCTCCCATGTTTGTTTGGCCGTAGCCACATTTTACATACGTTCAGGAGCCTTCACACCTAAAATCTTCAAGCCATGCCTTAAGGTATGACTGACGGCATTAATAAGTGCCAACCTGGCTTCTTGTACATCCTTCTCCACTCCCAGTACTCTACATTGATTGTAGAAAGAATGGAATAATCCTGCCAGCTCATATACATATCTGGCAATGTGTTGGGGAGCTCTATCTCTGGCAGCCGTAGCCACAAGGTCCTCGTACTCGCCCAACTTTTTAATTAAATCCTGCTCTTCAGGAGTAGTCAGCACCTTCAGATTGCAAGCAGAGCTTAGCTTAATGCCTGCTTCCTCCATTTGCCGTAAGATACTGCAAATCCTGGCATGAGCATATTGCACATAATAAACTGGATTGTCATTGGAATGCTCTGTTGCTAAGGTTAAATCAAAATCCAGTTGTGTATCAATGCTGCGCATTACAAAGAAATATCTGGCAGCATCAGTACCTACCTCTTCAATCAGTTCATTGAGGGTAACGGTCTGACCGGTTCTTTTGCTGAGTTTTACCAATTCACCATTCCGGTACAGGCTTACCATCTGCAAAATCAAGATCTCCAACTGCTCCGGTTTATACCCCAGGGCCGTTATGGCCGCTTTCATTCTGGGAATATAGCCGTGGTGGTCAGCACCCCACAGGTTTATTACCCTGTCAAAACCCCTTTGAAACTTATTTTGGTGATAAGCAATATCCGCAGCAAAATAAGTGGGGACACCGTTATCACGAATAACTACTCTATCTTTATCATCACCGTATTTGGTGGACCTGAGCCAGAGTGCTCCATCCTGCTCAAATATCGTGCCATTAGCCTTTAAGGTTTCACATACTTCCTCAATCTTGTGTGTGTCATGCAAGCTTTGCTCACTAAACCACACATCAAAATTACAATTAAAAGCAGCCAAGTCTTCTTTTAAAGCTGCCAGTTTTTCTTCCTTAGCCAAGGTCTGAAAACGAGCTAAACGTTCTTCCTCAGGCATCTTAAGGAACTGGTCGCCATACTTAGCCTTGATTCTTTCAGCAGTGGTAATAATGTCAGCACCATGGTAACCGTTTTCCGGAAAGTCTACTTGCTTACCAAAAAGCTCTAAATAACGGGCATTTACGGACAAGGCCAGATTATGCATCTGATTGCCTGCATCGTTGATGTAATATTCGCTAGTTACGTCGTACCCTGCCGCCTTCATCAGGTTGGCCAAAGAGCTACCTACCGCAGCACCTCTGCCATGACCCACGTGCAAAGGTCCGGTTGGATTGGCACTAACATACTCTATCTGAATTTTTTCCTTACAAGCTGTAGTAAGATTACCATAGTTCTCGCCGGCGGCAATAATCTCAGCAAGCATAGCATAGAGCCAATCTTGTTTGAGATAGAAATTCATAAAACCTGGTCCGGCAATATCCACCCTGTCAATATAAGGAGAACTCAGATTCTCCTTGATTGCCTGCGCTATTTGTCTGGGAGCCGCATGCAAAGTCTTGGCTGCCTGCATGGCAAAATTAGTAGCAAAATCGCCAAATTCTTTTTGAGGCGGTACCGTTAAAACAATGTCCGGTAAAGAACCTTCTTTCAAAGATCCTGCTGCCATGGCTTTTTGTGTTGCTTCTATGATGGACTTGGTTAATAATTGCTTAATTTCCACTAGGTTCTTCCTCCTCAATTGAAATATCCAAAATAATCTGCCCTTGCGGGTCTTCGTTTAAAGTAACCTCATAAGCTGCCGCCAATTGCCAGTTGCAAGCTCCGCCTTGAATAGCAAGGCTGGTGGTCTTGGCTTCCAAAGGCACAACAAAGTATGGCGTTTTATATAGAGTATGGGCAGTAAAACCCGCTCTTAGCTCTTGTGTATGTTCAAAAGTACCATGTCGAATAATAGTGAGAGTGTCCTCTGTCCATTTCAAAGTAGTCCTTGTCCCTTCCATACCCGTGTCTGCCGTCTCAGCGTAGCGGACATAGCAAGTACCATCTTTTTCTGTCAATTGACCATGGGCAACGGTTTCAAATCTTCCTTTTTTATCTTGCGACATGGTGCTACCAATAGTTATTTTTACTAAACTCATACACGATTCTCCACAAAAAGTAAAGGGCTCCCTTTTTTTGCTCTGCTATGAGCTTTTATGCAAAGGCTAAGCCCTTTCAAGTCCCGTTTTCACATATGCTTATTATAATATAACTGCTGGTTTTTCACAAGATAAAAGCTATGGCAAAATATTGTATAGTTATGCATATTTGCACGCCAATACTGCATAATCAGTTATTTTTATGCAAATCGTTTACTTAAGGCCAAGGAACTCTTCTTTCTCCACAAAAAAGCAGGGAAAAACCAACCGGTTTTTCCCTGCCTTTATTTTGTTTTTGGCAAATAAGTTGCATTTCTGATTAACGGTTCAGCCAAATCCATTTGTCCTAATACCTCAATATTTTTCCCATCTGCCTGGAAAAGAACTTTTTTAATATTGGGGAATTCCGTTAACGTATTAACAATAGCGTACAAAGACATAGTGCGTTCATATTCGCCCTGTCCCTTGCTGAGAAATTCTTTACTCAGATTAACAATAGCCAAATTGTCCTTAATGGTCAGTCCCAAAACCTTGGTTCCCTTGGGAAGGCTCTTATTGTTACTATCCACCACCGCTTTTAAGGCAGTTAGTGGTTCTTGCCCCTGTGCTGCCTTTATCTTAATTTTCTTTGGTGTCAAGGTTTGACTGCCGTTCGTAGGCAAGACATAGATTGTTTTTTCTATTTCTGTAGTTGTCGTTTTGGCTTCTTGCTTAACAGCAGGCTGCTGAGCTGCAGGTTGTTGCTTAGTGGTTGGACTACTGCCTCCGCCGGCACACCCGGCTGCCAAAACACAGCTCAAGCATAAAACTAAGGTCAGCCCTACGGCTTTTATTTTCATGTGCGCCAACCTCCTTAATTATTATGCGCATAAAAGTTTGCTATACCATCAGCTATGGCAACCGCTAACTTTGTACGGAACCAATTACTTCTCAGAATTTTTTCTTCCTTCCGGTTACTGACAAAGAGCATCTCCACTAAAGCACCTGGCATAGAACAACGCTTATTTACATAGAGATTAGCATAGCGTACACCTAAATCCTGAAAATTACCTGTTTTCATCATAGCCTTTTGTAATTCATCGGCTACCAAATAATCATACTTAGACTTTTCATGATAGTAAGTGGAAAAACCACCTATTTCTCTGTTAGTATTGGCATTACAGTGAATACTGATAAATAAGTCTGCGGCATTATTTTCTGCCACATCAACTCTAGCCTGCAGTTCTTCCCTGTCGGAGGCATCAGGACCAAAAACATCCCTATCCGTGGTCCTGGTCATAGAAACTATTGCTCCCTTGGCCTCTAACAAATCTTTTACCTTTAAAGCCACCGGCAAGGTAACATCTTTCTCCAAAAGCTTCTCAGCACCAATAGCTCCGGAATCTGTACCGCCATGTCCCGGATCCAAGGTAATCTTCTTGCCTTTAATACCACCGCTGACAGAATAACTATGAGTGACACGTATGCTTGTGGTAGTTCGTTTTTCAGGAGCAGGTCCATTATAAACATCTAACACAATACGTTCAGGTCTTTTGGCCACATTGTCTTTCTTTAAATTGAAAAGCTTATATTGATCACCTTGCAAGGCTGTCTTAAGAGGCACATGAACAATCACCCTATTGCCAGCTTCCTGCAAAGTAACCCGCCTAACGGTCTGGGACTTAGCCGGAAAATATTGCCTATTATTTACGTTGGATAATTTGCCATTAACCGTTACCAACAGTTCCGTTGGTGTTAAATTAGCGGTAGCTTTAGTGAGCGTGGAACAATCCAAAACTACTCTTAATTTATTGTCAGGTGTTATGCCATAGCTTACCTTGTTAATTTCCGGAGCAGCCTGAGCCATTCCCATGTTCACCAAGGCAAACATACAGCAAAATAAAAATAAGATCTTCTTCAGCAAACTTACTCCCCCTTCATTCCTTAAAAACCAAACTATTATAAATCTTCAAGTGTCAAAGTCTGTTCAATGGCCTCTGGTAAAAATCCTACCAGATCACTGGCCTGCATACCAATCTTGCCATGAGTAGCTGCTAAATCACCGGCCAAGCCATGCACATACATACCGCACAAAGCAGCCTCGGTCAAATCAAGTCCTTGCCCCAGTAAGGCAGCGACAGTGCCGGTAAGCACATCGCCACAGCCACCGGTAGCCATACCTTCATTGCCGGTAGTATTAAAGTAAACCATACCCGCCGGTGTAGCCACCAAAGCAGGCACAGATTTTAAAATAACCACTGCCTGAAATTGTTTAGCAGCTTTTTGAGCAGCACCTACAGGATCAGCTACGACTTCTTGAGTAGTTGTTTCTAATAATCTTGCCAATTCTGCAGGATGGGGTGTTAAAATTTTGTTTCGTATTTCTTTAAGTCTGTTACCATAACCGGCGAAAGCATTCAGTCCATCAGCATCAATAACCATGGGCATGCCTAACTCCGGTAAAAGCTCCCGTAAAAAACTCTGCATAATCTTAGCCTTGCCTAAACCGGGTCCTACTGCAAAAGCATCCGCATCCAGTGTCTTAGCAATTGCTTCAGCTATAGAAGCGGGATACATTTCCTCTACCATTACTTCTGTCAGCTTAATAGCCAAAATATTGGCTGACTCAGGTGCCGTATACAAATGAACTAATCCGCCACCGGCTCTCACAGCTGCCTTGGAGGCCAGCTCTGCTGCTCCTACATAGCCCTTGCTGCCCGCCAATATGGCTATATTGCCATTCATGCCCTTGTGAGCAGTAATCGGTCTGCGTGGCAAAAGTTCTTGTACCGTAGCTCCATCCAATAAAAATCTTGTGCAGGGTGCTTCTTCAACCAGAATACCGGGAGTTCCCAAATCGGCTACCCAGATATCTCCGGAATAAGCAGCCCCAGGATATAAATACAAACCTGGTTTACCGGCAATCATTGTAACCGTCAAAAAAGCCGGCAGAGCTTTATCCACCTTCCCGGTGTCAGCTTCCACACCACTGGGAATATCTACCGCCACCACAGGCAGTCCTTCCGGCATAGCCTCAATAATGGTCTTATAACTGTCTCTTAATTTTCCTTTAAAACCTGTACCCAAAAGTGCATCCAGAACTACATCTGCTTCCGCACACAAACGGCAGATTGCCGCTTGCTTTTGTTTAACATTATTCCATTGCATAATGTCTACTATGCAATGTTGCAAAATTTTATATTCTATTTTACTGCTGGGAGAAAAGCGGGTTGCCGGCTCTGCCAATACTACAGTGACCTGAGCACCGGCTTTAGCTAAAAGTCTGGCTGCCACCAAGCCGTCACCGCCATTATTTCCTTTGCCGGCCAAAACGACTATTTTCTTCCCGGCACTATCCTCTAAGTATTTTTCTACAACTTCCGTTATAGCCCTTCCGGCATTTTCCATAAGAACTGTTTCGCTCATGCCGATTTTATTAATCGCTTTAGCATCAACCTTGTGCATTTCCTCTGCTAAAAATAGTTTCATCTCAATCCTCCAACACAACCTGTGCCACAGCATACTCCTTGCAATGGCTTAGAGAAATATGAATCTTCTTTACGCCTTTTTCATCAGCCAGAGCCTTAAAATATCCGCTTAACAATACTCGTGGTTGGCCAAGATCATCATTGGTAATGGTAATCTCTTGTAGTACGCCCTGCCTAAAGCCCTTGCCCAAAGCCTTGGCAACAGCTTCCTTACCTGCAAAACGAGCTGCATAGCTCTCCAAATTGTGGGCACCCTTTTCCTCGCAATACACAATTTCCGCAGGAGCAAAAATTGTTTCTCGAAAGCTTTCCTTATCTACAGACTTCTTTAGTCGTTCTACTTCTATAATGTCACACCCAATGCCAATAATCATAACCCTCACCTCGTAATTATTTATTATACCTGATAAATGTGAACTTTGTTTGTCATGGTTTAGCTGCATGTGCTTTTTTCCATGCTTTTATCTGCGCCAATCGTTCTTTATATTTTCCTTCCAGTCCCTGCTCTGTAGGACGATAGTACTCTCGCCCCTCCAGGGAATCAGGCAGGCATTGCATGTTGGTTAGCTTATCCTTGGTATCATGTGCATACTGATACCCTTTGCCATAGGCCAAATCCCGCATCAGCTTGGTAGGAGCGTTGCGAATAACCAAAGGAACCGGTTCTGCCAATTGCTCCAGCGCATCCTGCTTCGCCATATTATAGGCCACCTCCATGGCATTAGATTTAGGTGCCATGGCCATATAGATTACCGCATGTGTCAAATGCACTGAACACTCCGGCATACCGATAAAGTGACAAGCCTGATAAGCTGCAATGGCAATTTCCAAAGCTTTGGAATCAGCCATGCCTACATCCTCACTGGCAAAACGCGTAACTCGTCTGGCAATATACAAGGGGTCTTCCCCAGCCTCTAGCATCCTGGCCAGCCAATAAACAGCTGCATCAGGATCAGAATTGCGCATGGATTTGTGCAAGGCAGAAATCAGGTTGTAATGCTCTTCTCCCGTTTTATCATAGAGTAAGGATTTCTTGGCAATGCACTGTTCCAGGGTATCCTCGGTAACGGTAACAACACCATTTTTCTCTTCACCATTTAGAATTACCATTTCCAAAGTAGAGAGCGCATTTCTGGCATCACCATTGGCAAAGTTGCCGATCATGGCTAGCATGTCATCGGAGATGTTAACTTTTTCGTTACCAAAGCCCTTAGGATCTTTAAGGGCTCTTTGCAGCAAGGCTACTAATTCATCAGTAGTCAAGGCATGTAGCACAAAAACCTTGCATCTGGATAAAAGAGCTCCGTTTACTTCAAAAGAAGGATTTTCTGTTGTTGCGCCAATCAGGATAATGCTACCTTTTTCCACAAAAGGCAAAAAGGCATCCTGCTGTGCTTTGTTGAAGCGATGAATTTCATCTACAAAAACAATGGTTTTACCACCATAGCGTCGGTTATCCTCAGCTCTTTGCATAACTCCACGAATTTCCTTGATACCACTGGTAACTGCGGAGAAATTTATAAAAGCTGCTTTGGTATGATTAGCAATAATTTGCGCCAAAGTAGTTTTGCCTACGCCGGGAGGCCCCCAAAAAATCATGGAGGATATTTTGTCTTCCGCAATGAGTCGACTTAAAACTTTACCAGGTCCCAACAGATGGGTTTGTCCCACAAATTCATCAATAGTTTGAGGGCGCAGTCTGGCAGCTAAAGGTCTATTTTCATCATTCTCAAAAAGAGTTTTATCTTCCATAGAAGCTTTCCTTTCTATAAATTACCGTATTTGTTATTGTACCATATAAAACGAGCTGTAGCAAAATTTGCTACAGCTCGTTAGATTATTTTGAGGGTTCCCAAATATCAATTTTCAATTCCTTGTCCAAATGCATCATTTCTTCTGCTAATTTATCAGGATAAGGATTGGCATAAACAATACGCTTAATGCCCGCATTAATTAAAATTTTAGTACAAACTACACAAGGCTGATGAGTACAGTAGATTGTTGCTCCATCTGTAGAGGAACCATGCACCGCTGCCTGAATAACGGCATTTTGCTCGGCATGTATGCCACGACACAGCTCGTGGTTCTGACCGGAAGGTACATGCAACTGCTCTCTGAGGCAACCCACATCCTCGCAATGAGGAAGTCCCTTGGGAGTACCATTATAGCCTGTAGCCAGGATTTGTTTATCCTTGACTAAAACCGCGCCAACACTTCGGCGCAAACAAGTGGAGCGTTTGCTCACTACCTGCGCTATTTCCATAAAGTAACTGTCCCAATCCGGGCGTATCATTTTACCACCGTCCCAAATACTCTATCGCCACAGTCACCTAAACCAGGAACAATATACCCATTGTCATTTAAATGATCATCTACTGCTGCTGTATAAATTTTCACATCAGGATGCTTTTTGTTCAGTAGCTCTACTCCGTCCGGAGCACAAACCAAGCACATAAAACGAATATTGTTGTAGCCCTTTTCTTTCAACATGGAAATGGCTGCTTCAGCACTGCCACCTGTTGCCAGCATAGGATCAATGATGATAACTACCGCATTTTTATCCTCAGGCATTTTGCAATAATATTCAATTGGTTTCAGCGTTTCTTCATCGCGGCTTAAGCCAATATGGCCTGCATTAGCTTCCGGAATCAAATCCAGAACTGCATCAAGGAATCCTAAGCCGGCACGTAAAACAGGTACTACTGTAATACTGGAAACATCCAGAGCATAACCGATAGTTTTAGCCATGGGAGTAGTAACAGGAATTTCCTTCACCGGTAAATCCTTAGTTACTTCAAAAAGCAAAAGTTGCGCAATCTGATCCAATAATTGTCTAAACAAATATGGCTCAGTATCAACAGAACGCAACTTCGTCATTTTGTCCATGATTAAAGGATGTTTCACTACAGTAATTTCCATCGTTAATTCCCCCTAATTATAAATTTGGATACAAAGGATGTTTCACACACAAAGCGGCTACTCTAGCAGCAGCCTCTTGATGTTTTGCTTTATCTTCCGGATTATTGAGCACCAAGCCAATAATCTTGCCAACCTCAGTAAAGTCTTCCGTAGTAAAGCCTCTGGTAGTACAAGCCGGTGTACCCAATCTGATGCCACTGGTAACAAAAGGACTGGCCGTATCATAAGGAATGGTATTTTTATTACAGGTGATACCAATTTCATCCAGCAAATGCTCGGCCTCCTTGCCGGTAAGGTTTTTAGGTCTTACATCTACCAATAATAAATGATTGTCGGAACCGCCACTGACCAGCCTAAAGCCCTGCTTTAGGAGCTCTTTGGCAAGAGCTTGGCAATTATCCAAAATAGCCTGCTGGTATGTCTTAAATTCCGGTTTTAAAGCTTCGCCAAAAGCTACTGCCTTTCCGGCAATAACATGCATCAAAGGCCCTCCCTGAGTACCGGGGAAAATAGCCTTATCAATAATTTTAGCATACTGTTCCTTGCACAAAATCATACCGCCTCTGGGACCCCGCAAGGTCTTGTGAGTGGTTGTTGTAACTACATCGGCATAGGGAACCGGACTGGGATGAAGTCCAGTGGCAACCAAGCCTGCAATATGAGCCATATCAATCATAAGAATTGCTCCCACTTTATGAGCAATCTCAGCCATTCTGGCGAAATCTATGATTCTGGGATAAGCACTGGCGCCGCCAATAATAAGCTTTGGTTTGTTTTCTACAGCCAGTTGCTCCATGGCATCATAGTCAATAACTTCTGTTTCTTTGTTTACACCATAAGGTATCACCTTGAAGAAACTGCCGGAAATATTTACAGGGCTGCCATGAGATAAATGTCCACCTTGAGACAGGTTCATACCCATTACTGTATCGCCCGGTTTTACGAAAGCAAAAAAAGCAGCAAAGTTAGCATTTGCTCCACAATGAGGCTGCACATTGGCATGGTCTGCACCAAAAAGCTTACAGGCTCTTTCTCTGGCCAAATTTTCCACCACATCTACATATTCACAGCCACCGTAGTATCTGTGGGCCGGATAGCCTTCCGCATATTTGTTGGTAAGCACTGAGCCAACAGCTTCTAAGACGGCAGGAGAAACAAAGTTTTCAGAAGCAATTAATTCAATCTTGTTTTTCTGTCTTCCTAATTCTTGCCTTATTGCGCCAAATACTTCAGGGTCAGCTACGGCTAATTTGTCTAAATCCATGGACAGGACCTCCCTTGTTCTTTAATTTTCTCTTGTGAGAATTTTTAAGTCTATTTAGTTTTATTTTTCCAGTTTAGCAATTTTTTCCAATCTCAGGATATGGTGGGTGCCTAAGAAAGAACTTGCCAAAAACGTATCTACAATTTGTTCAGCTAGTCCAGGTCCTAAGACTCTGGCTCCCAAACAAATAATATTAGCATCATTATGTTCTTTGGCTTTTTGAGCGGAATAACAATTATCGCACAAGGCCGCTCTAATACCATCCACCTTGTTAGCAGCAATAGACATACCGATACCTGTACCACAGATTAAAATACCTAGTGGAGCCTTGCCGGCTGCTACTGCCTTGGCAACCTTCTCAGCATAATCAGGATAATCTACCGGCTTGTCACAATCGGTACCATAATCTTCTACCTCTATACCTTTGGCAGCCAAATGCTCCATAATCTTCCCTTTAAGAGCATACCCGCCATGATCGCAACCAACTATTATTTTCATGTTTTTACTCCTCATTTTAAGCTTATAACTACCCTTTTATTTTAGCACAATTTCCTCTAAAAATTTAGGTATTTTGCCACTATGCCAAAATAATTTACCGTCTTTAGCTATAAAGATGTTGTGAGCGGCTGATTTACGCATTCTATTCATGATAGCAAGGCCCAGATTATGCTCGGAAGTACCTTCTCCAATGATAAAGTCAACGTTTTCTCCATCAAAGCGGCGTAAATAGGTGAAAAGCTTCTCAGCCATGTCTTTTTGGGTATTTTCCCAGCTGTGACTAACTATTTGAGCAGAGACCGGGAGCTGCTTAATGGTGCTTTCCGCCGCCACTACCCCAAACTTACAGCCGGTAGTCAGGGCCAGCTTTACCACTTCTTTTACGCCCTGAGCAGCTTCAGGACCTTCAATAAGGTACATTGCAGCTTTAGGAGCATAATGCTTATACTTCATTCCCGGGGCCTTCGGCACCTGGTTGGGTAGAATAAGACCCGGATCGATTTTCACCTGCCCCAATACCTTTTGCAGCATTTCCAGCGTAATGCCACCCGGCCTTAAAATAGTAGCTACTTTTTCAGTTGTATCAACAATTGTAGATTCCACGCCAATGTCACAAGCGCCACCATCTATAACACCTGCAATATTACCATCCATATCAGCCAGTACATCCTCGGCTCTGGTAGGACTGGGACGCCCCGACTTATTAGCTGAAGGAGCAGCGATAGGGCAGCCAGACAAGGCAATCAAGGTATTTGCCACTTTGTTGCTAGGCATTCTCACCGCTACCGTGTCAAGCCCTGCCGTTACAACCTCCGGTATTAAAGCTGATTTATGGACAATCAAAGTCATAGGCCCGGGCCAAAAAGCTGCCGCCAATTTTTTGGCATGGTCAGTCAAGCCTGATGTCAAAGGATAAATTTCTTCTATTTTGCTGATATGAAGAATCAACGGATTGTCAGCAGGCCTACCCTTTGCAGCAAATATTTTCTTGCAGGCTTCGCCATCAAGTCCGTTGGCTCCCAAACCATAAACAGTTTCTGTAGGAAAAGCTACCAATTGACCGGCCTTTATTAGCTCCGCCGCCTCAGCCAGCTCCTCCGGCAAATTTTTATTTGTTAAGCGCCATAATTTCGTCTGCATATTGCGTCCCTTCCCTGGTAGCAAAAACCATGCGGTCTATGCCGGCATAATCACGGCAGACTACCACTACCGCAAAACCTGCTGCCCTGCAAATTGCTTCTACCGCCTTGCCTTGCTCAATACCTATTTCTAAGGCAATGAGACCTTCAGGCAATAAATGTTCGGCAGCACCGGTTAAAATTTTTCTATAAAAATCCAAACCATCCACCCCGCCGTCTAACGCAGCCCGTGGTTCCTGCTGCACTTCCGGTGCCAAGGTAGGAATAACTGCTTGTGGAATATACGGTGGATTGGAAACAATTAAATCAAATTTATCATCAGGCAAAACATGCTCAAACAAATCAGAAACCAACCCTGCACACCTGTCTCCCACTCCCAACGCCCGGGCATTGTCCAGAGTAACAGCTACAGCCCCCGGGTTAATATCAACAGCCAAGCCTCTGGCCTGCGGCAGCCCTAGCAGCAGGGAAATAACAATAATGCCACTACCACAACCAATATCAAGAATTTCCCTGGGACCTTCTTGGAAGGATTTCAGGCTTAATAACTTTTCTACCAACAATTCTGTTTCCGGACGAGGAATTAAAGTGTCCTTCGTTACCTTAAAGGTTGCATTCATAAAACCCTTGCTACCCAAAATGTAAGCCACCGGTTCCTTTTTCACTCTTCTTGCCACATAGGCTCTGTACTTTTTGAGTTCCTCTTCCTGCAAAGGCTGGTCAAAACTGGTATAAAGATGCAGCCTGCTGCAATGCAGAACATCACAAAGCAGTACTTCCGCATCAAGGCGCGGACTCTCCACGCCTTTACTTTGGAAATACTGCTTTGTCCAATCTAATATTTTAATTATAGTCCACACAGATTTCGCTTCTTGCATTACTCCACCTGCTTTAATTTTTCACTTTGCTTAGCGGTTATAAGAGCATCTAAAAGTTCATCCAAATCCCCATTCAAAATAGAATCCAGCTTGTGTAACGTTAAACCTATTCTATGATCTGTGACTCTACCCTGAGGATAATTGTAGGTCCTGATTCTTTCACTTCTGTCACCGGTACCAACCTGACTCTTCCTGTCAGAAGCCACCTCGGCTCTTTGCTTTTCCTGAGCTGCTTCCAAAATTCTGGTACGCAACATCCTCATACATTTTTCCCTATTTTTAATCTGGGATTTCTCGTCCTGGCACTGAGCCACAATACCAGTGGGAATATGCGTCATCCGTACCGCAGATTCCGTTTTATTAACATACTGTCCACCGGCACCGCCCGCTCTATAGGTATCGATTCTAATGTCCTGAGGATTGATGTCTACATCTACTTCATCAGCTTCCGGCAGCACGGCTACCGTTACCGTAGAGGTATGAACACGTCCCTGTGACTCTGTATCAGGCACCCTTTGCACCCTGTGCACACCGCTTTCAAATTTCATACGGCTATAAACGCCCTGTCCTGAAACCTGAAAAATCACTTCCTTGAATCCACCTAAACCGGTAGCATTGCTATCCATCAGCTCTACTCTCCAGCCTCTTCCTTCAGCATAGCGAGTATACATTCTAAAAAGATCTCCGGCAAAAAGAGCCGCCTCATCACCGCCTGCGCCGGCCCTGATTTCCACCATAACATTTTTTTCGTCATTTGGGTCAGAAGGAATCAGCAACAAGGTTAATCTTTTTTCATAAGCTTCTACCTGTGGCTTAAGTTCTTTCAATTCCTCTTGGGCCATAGCTGACAATTCAGGATCTTCGTTAGCACCAATAATGTCTTCAGCATCTTTAATATTCGCCAAAAGCTTCTTGTACTCCCGAAAAACCTCCACTACCTCTGTAAGCTTGGCATGAGCTTTAGTACATTTCTGCCACTCAGGCTGATCAGCTATAATAGCAGGGTCACTGATTTTAACTTCTAAATCCAGATATCTATCTTCAATAGCTTGTAATTTATCTAACATGTTTTTTCCTCAAGTTGTGTTTCTTGAATTTCTTCCGGCGGTAGCACGGCCTTCAAAGAGGCAATAGCCACCTCGATTTGACTATCATCAGGTTCTCTCGTGGTAAGTCTTTGCAGACATAGCCCCGGCCAAATGGCTTTTCTTACCCACGGCTGGTCAATATGCTTACCTGCATAACGAATTATTTCGTAGCTCACACCGGCAATTACCGGCATCAAAAGTACTCTGGAAACAATTCTGGCTATAATACCCGGCCAACCTAAAAAAGCAAAAATAAAAATGCTGATTATCATAACGATCATCAGAAAATTGGTACCACAGCGAGGATGCAAGGTAGAAAAACCTCTTACATTAGCAACCTCTAAGGGTAAATTATTTTCATAGGTATATATAGTTTTATGTTCTGCACCATGATATTGGAATACTCTTTGAATATCCGGCATCGTAGAAATAGCAGCCAGATACGCCAAAAAGATAGCCATACGCAGACAGCCCTCCGCTAAGTTTAAAATAACTGAATTAGAAGTACTGCTGTGGAGAAATTTCATGGTCCAGGTTGGCAGCACAATAAATAAACCTATTGCCAAAGCAACAGATACCACCATTGTCAGAGCCATATCTTTGGCATCTAAGGATTCATCCTCGTCACCTGACACCTGTGCAGAAAACGAAAGAGCCTTCATACCATAGGCCAACGATTCAAAAAGGGACACCACTCCTCTTAACAGGGGCTTTTTTAAAATAGGATATTTATCGGCAATAGTTCCTGCCGGTCTAAGATCCACCAGAATCTGACCATTAGGCTGACGTACCGCCACTGCTATTTTACCCGGTCCCCGCATCATAACCCCTTCAATAACCGCTTGTCCCCCGACATTCAGTTTTTTAGTCATGATTATTATCTCCGTATATTAATACAGCAGAGCCGTAGCTCTGCTGTAAGTTACAATTATTCGGCTTTTTTGCCCTCTTCTTTTTTGTAACGTTTGTTGAATTTTTCGATACGGCCTCTAGCAGACATATCGCGTTGTTTACCTGTAAAGAAAGGATGGCATTTAGAACAAATATCAACGTGCAATTCTTTTCTTACGCTACCGGTAGTAAAAGTATTACCGCAAGCACAAACAACCTTGCAATCACCATACTGTGGATGGATTTTTTCCTTCATTGAGAACACCTCTTTCTAATCTTGGCATCAATATATCCAGACATTAATGCTCAATGATTGTAACACAAATACTCCAACCATGCAAGAAAAAATATAGGAATATACCTAAAAACCCCCTGAAAATTATCATTAGGAAACAATTGCTTTCTTTTTAATTTCGTAGTACACTACTACTGTGATATTTTTTATTACACAGTGATATTTTTATTTTCATAAATATGTCTGCCAAAGGAGTTTACACATGAATATTTTTGACATTATTGGTCCAATCATGATTGGCCCCTCTAGCTCACACACCGCCGGTGCAGTTCGTCTGGGTCGCGTAGCCAACAAGGTGCTCGAGGGTGCTGAACCAAAGGAAATCTCTGTAGAACTATCCGGTTCTTTTGCCAAAACCTACAAGGGACACGGTACTGATCGTGCTCTTTTGGCCGGTATTATGGGCTACCATAGCTATTCTGAAGAAATTCGCGATATTTTTACCTTAGCTGATGCCAAAAATATCAAATATAAATTTATTCCCACCTCTATTCCCGGTTCTCATCCCAATACCGCCAGAATTCATGTTCTGGCTAAAAATGGTACGCAATGCACAGTGCAGGGAGCCAGCATTGGCGGTGGCAACATCCAGGTAGACTCTATTAATGGCTTAAAAGTCAATTTTACAGGTGAATGCAACACTATTTTAGTACTCCATAAGGATCGGCCGGGTGCTATTGCCGATGTAACCAACCTGATGCGTATCAAATACAGGAAGGTAAACATTGGTAATTTTAACCTGACCAGGCCGGAAAAGGGTGGCGATGCTCTAATGACCATTGAAATCGATGGTATGCCTCCCCAGGGCATGACTGATGATTTGCGCAATATTGATAATGTCAGCAATGTCATGCTTATCCGTGCCATTTAACTTAAGGAGGAAAAAGTTATGCTAAAATACGAAAATATTGCCGATTTGGTAGCTGCTGCTACAAAAAATGGTCAGAAAATCAGTCAGCTGGTTTTAGCAGACCAAGCTATCCAAATGGAGCAAACTGAAGAAGAATTATATGAAAAAATGGCAGAAAATTTTGAAGTAATGTGCCAAGCTGTAGTTGCCGGTGAGAACCCCAGCCTTAAATCTACCTCAGGCTTAACCGGCGGAGAAGGCTTTAAAATGAAAGAATATGCTCAAAAGACTGCCGGAGGCCTATCCGGCAGCTTTATGACCAAGGTCATGTCCAGAGCTTTGGCAGTTTCCTGCTGTAATGCTGCCATGGGCAGAATCGTTGCTACTCCTACTGCCGGAAGCTGTGGAATTTTACCCGGCTGTCTGGTTTCCCTCTATGAAGAAAAAAAATATGACAAAAAAGATATAATTATGGCTATTTTTACTGCCGGTGCTTTTGGTCTTGTTATCGCCCAGAAAGCTTCTATCGCCGGAGCTCAAGGCGGATGTCAGGCAGAATGTGGCAGTGCTGCCGCCATGGCTGCCGCCGCTTTGGTAGAATTGGCCGGTGGCTCCCCTGAGGCCTCTGCCCATGCCTGCGCCATGGCTATTGCCAACCAGCTGGGCCTGGTGTGCGACCCTGTAGCCGGCCTGGTAGAAATTCCTTGTATAAAGCGAAATGTGGCCGGCGTAATGATTGCCTTTTCCTCGGCAGACATGGCTTTAGCCGGAATTAAAGCCGCTATCCCTGTAGATGAATGCATCGATGCCATGCGAGAAGTTGGTGATGCCTTACCTACCGCTCTCAAAGAAACTGCCGGTGGTGGGCTTGCTACTACGCCTACCGGTTTACGCTTAAAAGAACAAGTCTTTGGCAAAGCCTAAAAATATGCTCTGTTAAGTGAGCTTTCCGACAAATTTGTGCTATAATTTTTGCTAGACGGAGGCTCTCTTATGACGAACACAAACAAAGCTTTTTCAGCTGATGGTTATCTGATTGACCAAGATTATACAGAAGAATATAAATATGGTCGTTTTACCTCAGACTTTAACGGGTGTGGCTGGATTGCCATGTTTAACCTGCTTAAAGCTGCCGGCAGACAAGTCAAGGCAGAGGATGTGCATCGCGGTTTAGCCGAAATACTCCCCTATGCCGGTCTATTGGGTACCCCTCTCAACACCATGCGCAGATATCTTCGCCAGCAAAATCTTCTCTTTGCTGAAATAAAGGGCAAACATAAAATAAGTGCCGCCATAGCAGACTATTCCTGCGGTATTTTTCGCTTTTTACGTAAAAAAGAATTGCACTTTGTAGCTTTTACCAGGGTAGACAAAGAAAAATTGCGTTTTTTTAACGTATACGATGGCAAGGAAGACTATATTTGTACCATTGATGAATTCTTAAGTGATAAAATCAGTTCAATTCCCAGTATTGTAGGCTTTTTAGTAAAAAAATAATTTCCTTAAAACCAGCCTTCCCGGCTGGTTTTTTTATTTTTTTAATAGTTTTCAGAAAATAGAGTTTTTTCTTGACTTTCCCTGGCAATGGGTGTACTTTTAAATTGATAATTGTCTCATGTATACATGAGACAATTAAAAAGACGTAAAAAACTTGGGGAGGCCGATCTGATGCAAACTATTAAAATACCGTATTACCGGGAAAAACTGGATCTTCACGTAGAAGAAAAAAACTTAAAAGCTGTTGTTACAGCTAAAATGCATGAATACAACCCGGGCAAGAATGAAGTTGAAATTATTAAGGATGCCTTAGCTCATCCTATTGGTACCCCTAAACTAAGTGAGTTAGCCAAAGGCAAGAAAAAAATCACACTTGTCACCAGCGACCATACCAGGGCTGTGCCCAGCAAGATTACCCTGCCTATCCTTTTGGCAGAAATTCGCTCTACTAATCCGGACGCTGACATTACAATCCTGGTTGCTACCGGACTTCATCGTCCTACCACCGCAGAAGAACAAAGGAAAATGTTCGGCGATGATATCGTAGACCATGAAAAGATAGCTGTTAACAAAGCCTTTGAGCCTGACCAATTCACTCATGTGTGCGTCTTGCCTTCCGGGGCTGATTTTGAGGTAAATAAGCTTGCCGTAGAATGCGATTTGCTTATCTGCGAAGGCTTTATAGAGCCACACTTTTTTGCCGGCTTCTCCGGCGGACGTAAGAGTATTCTACCCGGTATTTGCTCTGCCGTAACGGTAAATGAAAACCATAGCTATAAGGCTATTGCCAGTCCCTACTCCAATACCGGCATTTTGGAAAATAATCCGATTCATACCGATATGGTATACGCGGCTCGCAAGGTAAATGTACAGTTCATCTTCAACGTAGCCCTTAATGGCGAAAAGAAAGTAATAGCTGCCTGGGCCGGGGACTTGGAAAAGGCTCATGCCGAAGGTGTTGCTTTCATTCGTAAATGGTCACAATGCCCCAGTATCACCGGCGACATTATTGTTACCAGCAATGGTGGTTATCCTCTGGACCAGAATTTGTATCAAAGTCCTAAGGCTGTTGCTACCGCTGAAGCATGTGCAGGTGAAGACGGCGTCATTATTATGTGCTGCAGTTGCTGTGAGGGCATGGGCGGTACTAATTTCGCCAAACTCATCACCATGGGTTCAGTGCAAGAACTTGATAGCTATCTTTCCAAGATTCCTCCCAAGGAAACTATTTCAGAGCAATGGTGCCCACAGATTTATGCCCGTATTCTGAAAAAGCATCCTGTTATTTTAGTCAGCACCTTCCTATCCAAGGAGGAGATTCAAAAAGCCAACATGATTCCTGCTACTACCCCTGATGAAGCTCTGGAAATTGCCTATAAGATGAAAGGCAAAGATGCCAGCGTAGTAGTAATTCCTGATGGCGTTAGTGTTTTGGCAGTAAAGGGATGATTTTCCACCCTAGCAAGATAATTTAAGTAAAGGAGGGGTATGTCAGTGGATCTAAAATTAGCGTTAAAAGTCAATGACAAAGATAATGTGGCTACTATCTTTGCCAACGACATCAGAGACGGTACTGAAGTGGAAATCAGAGACAAAGCCGGCCATATGGATAAGGTCATGGTCAAAGGCGATGTTCCCTATGGTCACAAAATTGCCGTACGAGACATCCACAAGGGAGATCTTATCATTAAGTACGGCGAAGAAATTGGTATAGCCACAAAAGAGATTGCCAAAGGCGAGTATGTGCATATTCACAATTTGGATAGCATGCGTGGCCGTGGTGATTTGCAAGGAGGTGCAGTATCATGAAATTCATGGGATATGTGAGACCTGATGGCAAGGTTGGTGCCAGAAATTACGTGGGGATTATTCCCAGCGTTACCTGTGCCAACGATGTCGCTCAAGCAATCAATCGTCAGGTTCAAGGCACTGTCACTTTTTTGCATCACCAAGGCTGCTGCCAAATGCCTCCTGATTTGGAAAGAGTAACTAATACTCTTATTAGTTTGGGACATAGCCCCAACCTGGCTGCTATTTTAATAGTAAGTCTAGGCTGCGAGGGTACTGACCACGAAAGAATGTTTAAGGAACTTGCCGCTACCGGTAAGCATGTTGAAATCATCCATATTCAAGAATTAGGCGGTGTTTCTAAAGCTATTCAAGCAGGTACCGATATTGCCAGAAAATTAGTAATTGAAGTGTCCGGCCTGCAACGTGAGCCTGTAGATATTTCTAAAGTAGTTATGTCCATTAAATGTGGTGCTTCCGATACCACCAGCGGTATGGCTTCCAATTGTGTTATCGGTTATGTAGCAGATAAATTAGTGGATTTAGGTGCCACGGTCATCTTCGGTGAAACTACCGAATTTTTAGGCGGTGAACACTTGCTAGCTCGCCGTGCTATTAACAAGCAGGTAGGCAACAAGATTTTACAAATTGTTGATGCTATGGAAAAAAGAGCCAAGAGCATTGGCTGTGATATGCGCAAGGGCCAACCTACTCCCGGCAATATTGCCGGCGGTCTTTCCAGTATTGAAGAAAAAAGTCTGGGTGCCATTGTAAAAAGTGGAACCAAACCAATTCAAGGTGTCTTGGAATACTGGGAACACATTACCACGGAAAAAGGCCTGTGGATCAAAGATACTCCCGGCCGTGAACCGGAAATTTTGACAGGTATGGCTGCTACCGGTGCCCAGTTCATGATGTTCTCCACCGGACGAGGCGCTCCTCAGGGCTTCCCCAGCATGCCGGTTATTAAGATCTGCGGCAACCCCAATACCTATCAAAACATGGAAAATGATATGGATTTAAATGCCGGCCTGATTATTACCGGTGAAAAATCCATTGAACAGGTAGGCGAAGAAGCTTTTGCCAAACTCTTAAAAGTATTAAATGGTGAAATGACAAAAAACGAAGCTATTCAATACTTTAGTGCTATTGATATTCATTGTTTAGGTCCTGTAATCTAACATTATTAATGAAGATAAATATCTAAGGAGATGAGTTTATGAATCCCGTATACGCTATGTTAATAGGCGTAGTATTAATGATGGTTCTGGTAATTTTTACAAGATTGCATGCTTTCCCAACCTTGATTATTTCTGCTATTGTTATTGCGGTATTATCCGGTAATTATTTGTTAATCGGTACTAAAGCTGTTGGTAAGAGTGTTTTAGCTGTAGCTATTCAGACTGTAACCGGTGGCTTTGGCAGCACCATGGCTAGTATTGGTATCGTTATCGGCTTTGGTTGCATCATGGGCATTTTCCTGGAAAAAAGTGGTGCAGCTAAACGTATGGCTATCACCATTTTGAAAATTGTTGGCGTGCAACGTGCCGACGTAGTATTGGGCTTGACCGGTTTCGTAGTTTCCATTCCTGTATTCTGCGATAGCGGCTTCGTTATCCTGGCTTCCTTAGCTAAAGAGTTCTCTCGCTTAACCAAGAAATCCATGGTTGGTTTAGGCGGTATCCTTGGTATGGGCTTGTATATCACCCACTTTATGGTTCCTCCTACTCCCGGTCCTTTAGCCGTAGTTGGTACCTTCCAAAAAGAAGGCTACAATGTTGACCTTGGCATGTTTATTTTATACGGACTATTAATTTCCATTCCTTTGTTCATTTTTGCAGTTTATCTGTTCCGCTATTTAGAGCCAAAATATCCTGAATTTATCGTTCCTTATGAAATTGATCGTGCTAAATATACCGATGCTCAATTAGTAGTTTTGGACAAAATTGATGCTAAGTTAAAAGCTGGTAAAGGCTTGGAAAACTCTGACTTTGAAGCTTTACTTTCCACGGAAGAACTCCCGGGGGCATTTATTTCCTTCCTAATTCTCTTACTTCCTGTTGTCCTCATTCTTGCCAACACTGTAGTAAGCCAAACTTCTATGAAGGGCAGCGTTCTAGGTGATATTATTACCTTCCTTGGCAACCCCGTTATTGCCTTGTTCATTTCTCTTTGCCTTGGTGCCTGGGTTTTAGCTAAAGATAAATCCAACAAAGAAGTAGTTGCCATGATGAACGATGCTTTAAAGGATGCCGGTCCTATTGCCTTGATTACCGCAGGTGGCGGTGCATTAGGTGCTGTTGTAAAGGCTACCGGTGCCGCTCAGATGATGGCTGATGGCATTGTGGCTGCCGGTATTCCCGGTATTGTTGTTCCTCTGCTGATTGGTACTATTATGAGATTCCCGCAAGGTTCCGGTACTGTTGCCATGATTACCGGTTCTGCCATTATTGCTCCTATGCTGAACACCCTGGGTGTAAACCCCTATATCGCAGGCCTGGCAATTTGCTTAACAGCTATGTGCCCATCCTTCTTGAATGATAGTTACTTCCACGTTGTTACTAACTTCAGCGGTTTGAACATTGAAACCAGCTTGAAGACTTGGATGCCTGCTACGATTCTAGTTCCTATTTTTGGTTCTGTAATATTTATCATTCTCAACATGTTCATCCATTAAGCAATAGTAAAAGGCCATCTTCCATAAGGAAGATGGCCTTTTTTCATGTAAAGTGTATTTACTTTTTAATTTTCGAGGATTGCTCTTCCTGCTTAAGTACAGGATGCTCTGCCAGGTAGTCCAGTATTTTATCTCTGGCCATCTGCAAGTGCAGCTTATTAAGTGCTTGAGCCTGGTCAGCCTCTCCATCTAAGATAAACCTAACAATACCACGGTGTTCATCCAGGGATTCATCAAACCGAACCTTACTAATCAAGGAGTAAATACGAAATTGTTGAATCATGGAATAAACCTTCTCGTACATATCTTCTAAAACGGAATTCTTACAAAGCTTAATTAACATTTCATGAAGTTCTGCATCCAAATCTATGTAAAGTCGCAGATCGTTGCTCTTATAAGCCTTCTCCAAGCTCTTCACATGTGTCTGCAGTTGCTTCCTGCTAGCTTCGGTCAAGGGCTCCTTGACGTGTCCAATAGCATAATTTTCCAAAAGCATCCGCATGTCAAAAATTTCTTCAATTTCCTTAGGTGTGAATTCCTTAACAAAAACACCCTTATTGGGTATCTCTATGACTAAACCATCCATAGCCAATTGGCGCAGAGCTTCCCGTACCGGGCTTCTGCTAACGGACAATTGGTCTGCCAGCTCTTTTTCCTGCAGCCATTGTCCCGGAACATAATCACCGTTACAAATAGCTTCCTTAATAGCTTGATATACTTGATTGCGCATAGTGGTAATAGCAGGCAGTTTCATGGCTGGCCCCTTTCTTTGCTTGTACTACTATTATTTTAACACAAAAAAACAGAAAAGGCACTCTAAAGGGGCGTCTTTTCTGCTGTTTCTGTAGACTCTGTTGCTTTAACCTTTTTGACCTTCTTAGAGTTATATTTTTGAGCTGCTGCCTCCAAATCTTCCTTTAGCCACAGCTCCACCGCATCGGCTGCCTTGTGGACCGCTTCTTGAATGGCCTCCTGCTCAAAAGTAGAAAATTGCTGCAATACATGGCTAATAACAGCCTGCTCCTCATGCTCAGGGTGACCAATGCCAATTCTAATTCTGGGATATTCCTGCGTACCTAAAGCCTGTTCAATGGATTTTAGGCCATTATGTCCCCCGGAGGAACCCTTCTTGCGGATTCGTAAAAAACCGGAGGGCAAATCCATATCATCATGGATGACTAAAATATCTTGTGGCTGTATGTGATAGAAATTGGCAAAATCACCGACGGCAATGCCGCTTAAATTCATATAGGTGGTAGGCTTTATCAAAAAGACCTTTTCCGGCAGACGATGCTCCACATAAGAAGCATTATCCCCCGTTTTCCAGGTAGTTTCACCCCAGCGTTTGGCTAATTCATCAGCTACCATAAAACCAATATTGTGACGAGTCCCTGCATATTCTCTTCCTATGTTGCCTAAACCTGCAATCAATTTCATAATTTAACTCCTAAAAAAAGAGCTACTGACTTCAGTAGCTCTTTCAGTTTCTTATTTCTCAAATAATTGGCTAACAGATAGCTCATTATAAATACGCAGAATTGTCTCTGCCAAAATAGGAGCTACCGAAAGAACTTTAATCTTGGGATGCTTCTTAGTGGGAGGCAACGGAATGGTATTGGTCACAATCAGCTCTTTAATGTCGGATTGGGCAATACGGCTCAGTGCCGGATCGGTAAGCACAGGATGGGTCACGCAAGCGTAAATTTCCTTGGCGCCAAATCTGGTCAGGGCTTTAGCAGCTTCTGTCAAAGAACCTGCCGTATCTACGATGTCATCTACCATAATGGCAATCTTACCGTCCACACTACCGATAAGATTCATTACTTCAGCAACACCGGGCTCAGGACGACGTTTATCAATAATGGCGATACCGCATTCCAAGCGAGTAGCAATGGCTCTGGCTCTGGAAACACCACCCAGGTCAGGAGAAACCACCACCATATCTTCAGGAGCAAAACCCTTTTCCTTTACATAATCTGCCAAAATAGGCCCACCGGGCATATGGTCAACAGGAATGTTAAAGAAACCTTGGATCTGAGCAGCATGCAAATCAATGGTAACCAATCTGGTAATTCCGGCTGTAGTCATCAAATCTGCCATTAGCTTAGCGGTAATAGGCTCACGACCACGAGCTTTTCTATCTTGACGAGCATAGCCATAAAAAGGCACAACTGCTGTAATATGTTTAGCACTGGCACGCTTAAAAGCATCTGCCATTATGAGTAACTCCATAATATTATCATTCACTATAGGACCGCAAGTAGGTTGGATAATGAAAATATCCTTGCCACGTACGCTTTCGTTAATCATTACCTGTACTTCACCATTATTAAAGCGGTTAATTACTGCATCACCTACTGTGGTGCCCAAATAAGCTGCTATCTCTCTAGCTAAATCAGGATTTGCATTTCCGGAAAAGATTTTCATTGACTTGCCAGTTTTTTCGTCCAACATTGTTATCCTCCGTCTTATCACCTTATAAACTTCATACAAGAAAAGTATACAACTACTAACAATTTGTTACAACTCTTATTTTTTATTTTTTACGATAATTCTCTGCCCAGTTCTCAATATTGGTTTGACGGCCACGGCCCACACCCAAAGCATTTCCCGGTACATCCTTGGTAATAGTGGAACCTGCTGCTACATAAGCGCCCTTGCCTACCGTAACAGGGGCAACCAGATTGCTGTTGCAGCCTACAAAAGCATCGTCTTCAATAGTGGTCCGGTATTTTTTCTTGCCATTGTAGTTAACGGTAATGCAACCACAGCCCATATTAACACCGCTGCCAATATCCGTATCGCCTATGTAAGTTAAATGAGGCAGCTTAGTGCCCACACCTATGTTAGAATTCTTTACCTCTACAAAGTTGCCAATCTTAACCTTATCTTTAAGCACCGTATCAGGTCTTAAATGCACATAAGGCCCCATAGTAACATGGTTTTCTACCTTGCACTCATGGCCATAGGTAAATTGCATGGTAACATTATTGCCTATTTCTACATCTGTCAAGCGTACATTGGGTCCGATAGTGCAATCTTCACCAATCTTAGTATTGCCTTCCAGCCAGGTAAAGGGATAAATAATGGTATCAGGCCCAATTTGCACGGTTTTTTCAATAAAGGTACTGGCCTGATCCATAATAGTAACTCCTGCGTCCATAAGCTTATCCAAAATTCTCTGTCGCATAATGCCTTCAGCTACAGCCATTTGCTTTCTGGAATTAATACCCATTACCATATCAAAATCCTGAGTTTTTATGCCACAAACAAGCTTGCCTTGTTCTTGACACTTAGTCAAAATATCAGTCAAATAATATTCACCTTGAGCATTATTATTGGTTAAAGTAGCCAATAATTCAAACAAAAGCGGCAGCTGAGCGCAATAGATACCGGTATTAATTTCCTGTATCTGCTTTTGCTCTGCCGTAGCATCCTTTTCTTCTACGATGCCGGTTACCTGACCCTTACCGTCTCTCAAAATGCGACCATAACCAAAAGGATTGCCGGTTTCCGCCGTTAAGACGCTGACTGCTGCACCTGCTTTAAGATGAGCTTCATAAAACTTTTTCAGCTCTGCGCCCTCCAAAAGCGGCGTATCACCGCAGAGAATTAAGGCCGTACCTACAGTGCCTGCTAAAATAGCCTTGGTTTGAGCCACAGCATGGCCTGTTCCCAACTGTTCCTTTTGCACGGCAATTTTAGCTTTGTTGCCAATAAACTTTTCAACTTCTTCAGAACCAAAGCCCACTACTACCACCTTTTGCTCTGCTCCTGCTTCTTGAGCAGCAGTAAGAACATGTGCCACCATAGGCTGTCCTCCTACCTTGTGCAACACCTTGGGTAGCTTGGATTTCATTCTTGTTCCCTTACCTGCAGCTAGAATAATAGCAACTAATTCTGACATATGTCTTCCCCCTGTTTTATTTCGGATAGATCTCAATTTTCTTCGCATCTTCGTCTACATTTTTTAGAACAAATAACGTTGCATACTCATCAATCTTTTTCTTGATAGGCTCTTTGGTAGCAATCAAAGCTACCACGCCCACTACCTTAGCTCCTACTTCTGAGGCTAGTTCTCTAAGGCCCTTGGCTGTGCCGCCGGCTTGCATAAAATCATCTACAATCAGTACTTTAGCCCCCACAGGCAAAGCCCGTTTGGGTAGGGACATGGATTGAATTTTTTTGGTTGAACCGCTCAAATAGCTAATGCCAACTGCCGGCCCTTCCGTAATTCTTGCCTGTTTTCTTGCCATGACCATAGGCACATTAAATGCTCTGGCTGTAGCCAGAGCCAAGGGAATGCCCTTGCTTTCCACTGTCATGATATAGTCAGGCGCCAAGGATAAATTACGTTGCATAATAATTTCTCCTATCCTGGCCAACAGTTGCGGAGCAAAAAGCAAATCATTCATATAAATCATACCACCGGGTAAAATTCTCTCCGGTCTAGCTAGTTTCTCACCTAATTTTTCCAAAAAAGCGGCATCGTCCTCTGGTGTGTGATGGGGAATAAAACGCACTCCCCCTCCTGCTCCGGCTACTGTTTCAATGGTGCCCATAGAATAAGCTTCCAACCCATTTCTGATGGTCTGCACATCTTCACTTAAGGTTGATTTAGCTACTCCAAACTTATCGCAAAAATAGGCTAAGGGAAAGAGAGACGAAGGCTTGTTAGTCAGCTCTTTGGTAAAAGCCACGATTCTTTCCATTCTTTTAATTCTTGCCATTTTTACACATCCTGTCTATTTTGTTGCTTTTCTATAGCTACCCGGTCTCTTGTCTGTTGCTTCTTCCTCTTCTATGCTTTTTTCTTCAATAGCTTTCAAAAGCGTTCTTTCAGCATTTTCCATGTGAGTTTTTACTGCTTTTTCCGCAGCTTCCGGGTTTCCTTGAGCAATAGCATCCACAATCATCCGATGCTCTTCCATCATATCAGATAATCTGCCCGGATAGAGCATGGACTTACTTCTGATGCTATTAATTTGCTCGCGTAGATTGCTGATAATACTTATTAAACGTTCATTACGAGAAGCTTTGTAAATAACATCATGAAAAGCAGAGTCTTCTTCAGCAATTTTAGGAATATCCATGGCTTCGATGGCCGGTCTCATGCTGATAAGACGCCTTTCCATCTCTTCCAGTTCTTCCTCATTGATACGTTCAGCAGCAAGGCCGGCTGACAAAACGTCCAGGGCTGTTCTGATTTCATATACTTCGTTAATATCTTTAATGGAGAAGTTAGCTACATATGCACCGCGTCTGGGAATCATAACGATTAGGCCTTCCAGCTCCAGTTTTCTGATAGCTTCCCTGATAGGTGTACGGCTAACTCCCATATCTGCAGCCAATTGCAGCTCCATCAGTCTCATACCTGGCGGAAAATCTCCGTTAATGATAGCCTGCCTAATATTATCCGTAACCAATTCTCGCAATGGTTTAAAAACATCCAATTGAATTTGTGGTAAACGTTGTGCCATGTTTATCTCCCCTATACTGTTTCCGCAGTTGCTACAGCCACTTCATACTCCGACTGTAACAGCTGGGATATTTTTTTTGCTTCTTTTTCTGTAGCGGTTATGCCAAAGATTGTTGGCCCACTACCACTCATAAGCACTGCCTGAGCACCATTTTTCTGTATAGTTCTCTTAATAGAATTTAAAATAGGATATTGTGGCAGGGTAACAGATTCCAAATCATTACCAATACTAGCTAGAATGCTATCTTTTTTACCTGTTTTTATAGCTTCTGTCAGGTTTTCTATATTTACCTGATTAGTGCAAGTACCTTCGTTAAAATTCTGGTATACCCAGGCTGTTGATACATCTAAGCCCAGTGGTTTAGCCAATACCAACCAAAATTTGGGCAAAGCCGGCAAGGTTTCCAATATCTCCCCACGTCCTGTAGCACGTACTGTACCACCTCGTACGCAAAAAGGTACATCACTGCCAAGCTTTTCGCCTAGCTTTTCCAATTGTTTCTCGCTTAAGCCACTTTGCCAGTATTTATTAAGACCTCTTAAAACAGCCGCTGCATCTGTACTGCCTCCTGCCAAGCCGGCTGCCTTAAAGATAAGCTTATTAATATGTATCTTCACATTTAACGGCTTACCTGTAGCTTCACTAATGATAGTAGCAGCTTTATAGGCCAAATTTCTTTGGTCTGTAGGTAAATCAGGATCATCCATGGTTAAGGCGAACTTTGCTGCCGGCGTGAATTCCAAATAGTCCGCAAAAGAAATGGTCTGCATAACCATATCTACAGCATGATAGCCATCTGCTCTTTTACCCATCACCTTAAGGCCAAGATTAATCTTGGCATAGCCTATTTCCCTCACGAGGATGTCCCTCCCAAACTATGTTTTTTGTATACTTTATTTTCATCTTATATTTTAGCTTTTCTTGCCTTAAGTCGCAAGTAAAAACACGAACTTTTCTGCAATTATTCTAAAATTGTTCGTAAATGTATCATTGGGGACGGTTCTGAACGGTACATAGATATGCAACATAAAAAAACGCCCTAAAATGGGCGTTTTACTAATTTTTTGCAAACATTTTTTCATATACATTAGACAAATCGGCATATTCCTGGATTGTAAGAGTTTCCCCCCTGCGTTTGCCATCAATATTAGCTGTAGTAAGCCATTCTTGTACTTGTTCACCACTTAACCCAATATTGCGCAAAGCATTGCTAAGCATTTTTCTGCGAACGGAAAAAGCTGCTTTGACCACAGGGAAGAACACTTCTTCCTTCACCTTAACCAAAGCCTTCGGTCTGGGAGTACAAACTACTACTGCTGAATCCACCTTCGGCGCCGGAATAAAAGAAAAAGCCGGTACCTGGATAGCTATTTTGGTATCCATATAGTATTGCAGGTCAATAGTTAGAGAACCATAGTCCTTACTACCAGGTTCCGCCACTAAACGTTCAGCTACTTCCTTCTGCACCATCATAACCAGCTTGGTAAGCGGTAATTTCTGCTCTAAAAGGGCAAAAATAATAGGTGTAGTGATGTAATAGGGTAAATTGGCCACCAGGGCAAAAGGCTTATTACCAACTAAGGCCTTAATGTCCGTTTTAAGAATATCTGCATTAACAACGGTAACATTATCATAGCCTTCCAATGTTTTAGCCAAAACCGGTATGAGATGTGTATCAAGTTCCACTGCTTTTACAGTAGCTCCGGTTTCTGCCAAAGCCTGGGTTAAGGTACCAATACCCGGTCCAATTTCCAGAACGGTATCATGGGGAGTTAGGTCGGCCTGGGCTGCAATACGTCCTACCAGCTCTTCTCCTACCAGAAAATTTTGACCAAGCTTCTTTTTAGCCCGTAGGCCAAAAGTGGTTAAAACGTATCTGGTTACTTCTTTTTTGGCGATAATAGGATGTTCCATGCTTTCTCCTTATAAATCCTCTATGGCTGTTTGGAATTCTTCTCGGGTTACCCCGTAATTGTTCAGTCGTTGTAAAAATTGCTTGGCATTACAGTAACCAATGCCTAAAATTGCACCCAGCCTAGCTCTTTTTTCTGTAGCATGAGCCGAGCCACTCAAATCATACAAAAATAAGTCCCGGTGGGAAAATTCCGCCCGGGGCTTAATCTCTTGGCAACGTACCTTGGACAGAGCAAGCCTGATAGCCTGAGGGCTAGCCTGCTCAATTCCCACATCATTATGAGCCAGGGCATCCACCTTCGGTACGAAAGCCTGCCCAGCTTGTGGAAATCTCTCTGTCAAAAAGGCTCTTATTCTTTCTCCGGCTCCATCCGGATCCGTAAGAATGATAATACCACGTCTTTTGTAAGCAACTTCAATGGCTGCCAAAGTATAGGGAGCTAGTGTAAAACCACCGGTTTCAATAGTCTCGGCATCTACTGCCTTTTTTACCGCCACCGTATCCATCTTACCTTCTACTACCAATACTTCCTTTAGCATGCCTTCTCCTTGCTATTCCAGAATATACATATTAACATTTCGTCGACCCCATTGAATGGCGTCACTATAACTTTCCATAAACAAATCAATTCTATTTCCTACAATAGCGCCACCGCAATCACCGGCCATTGCAAAACCATAGCCGGGAATATAAACCTTGGTGCCATAAGGAATTACGCCGGGGTCAACAGCGATTATACCATGGTAGGGAACGATACCAATGGAGGTCAGCCCGGTACCACTTCCCTCGGCCAAGGTATAAGCAGTTGCTTCCATTTGTCTAACTTGTTTGTATCTGACAAAACCTCTGGAGGTTTCCAACATATTAGCGCCGGTACCTACTTCTACTACTTCTGCTACGGGATCAGAAATAACTTCCCTGCTAACTTCGCGGTTAAACTGATGATCGCCAATGCTTACTACTCTGGTAGTAACCAAAGCCTCACCTGTCTTGCCAGGAGATAGAACGGTTCTTCTACCTCTTGGTAGGTTGTCATTGTTCTTTAGCTCTACGCTGTAGGGAATTGCTTCCTTCCTGGTAACAACTTCAGATTCTTTATCCATCAAATTGATGGTCATGCCTGGTGTAACATTACTGGAAAGTGCGGGAAAAACCTTACAATCTTGGTAATTTACGTCTAAAGCATTTAATACTTCTCGTACTGTCTTGCGTCCTATAGAATACTCGGTTGTCCTTCCGGTCTTCCAAACCTTGACCGGCATGGCTCTGATTACTTCAATCTGAGCTCCGTCTTCTAATTTGCTCTTATTCACTAGTTCATACCCATCTGCATCTTGTAATACTATACCTGCTTCTTCCAAAACTCCCTTAACGGTTAACGCTCTGGTTGACAGGTTGATAGTCCGGCCATCTGCCACTACAGAAACTTGTTTAGGTGCTACTGCAAATCCTAAGAAGTTCACACTGGCAAACACCATGAGAAGAAGAACAACAATCTTATAGGAACGCTTAAAATGGTTTCTATTTATCATTTATTAGCCTCCTTAAAAAGTGTTGTCATTCTACCATGGTAGATAGGAGGTGTCAAGCTGCGTTTAGTACCAGCTACTAAAACTGTACATAAATTAAGCTCGGAAGCTTTAAATGCTTCCGAGCCTTTACAATTACCCTATTTTTTTGCACAATTGCTTAAGATTTCTCGTAGATACAGCCATCAGATAAAAAGGGTCTAAATCGCGTAGCAGTGCGGCTTGGCGGGCTACTAGTTCAGTGTAAACAGGTCTATTGCGCTTGCCTCTAAATGGCTCCGGAGTCATGTAGGGACTGTCTGTTTCGAAGAGTATCCTATCTTCCGGCAGCCACGCCAAAACCTCTTTGGCTCGCTTAGAATTCTTAAAAGTACTGGCTCCGCCAAAGCCAAAGTACCATCCCATTTTTAGCAAAATCTTAGCCATTTCCAGGCTTCCGGAGTAGCAGTGCATCACGCCGGTTACTCCCTGCCCTTCTTTTTGAAGGATTGCCAACATGTCGCCATGAGCTTCCCTATCATGAACAAGTACAGGCAGATTCACCTTTTTCGCTAGCTCCAGTTGCTGAATAAAACGTTTTTTTTGCAAATCATGAGGAGCATTTTCATCGTTGTAATAATCCAACCCTATTTCCCCAATAGCCACCACTTTAGGATCTGCACACCAAGCTTCCAGGTCCCGAATATCCTGGTCTGTAGACCTGCCAATTTCCTCAGGATGCCAACCTACTGCGGCATAAACAAAGGGATATTGGTGAGCCAGCTCCATGGCTTTTAAGGAAGTTTCTCTATCAACACCCGGATTGATTACGCCTGCCAGTATCTCGCCACACTCGGTAAGAACAGCTTCTCTATCCTGGTCATAGTCTTCCACATCCACATGAGCATGGGAATCAAATAACGGTAATTTACTCATTTATTTCACCCTGCTACCACTCTTAATACCCGGGGCATCAGCCAAAACTAAGTGGCCCTCACCGTCGGAGGCTGCTAACAGCATTCCTTTAGATTCAATGCCTCTGAGCTTTGCTGCTTTTAAGTTGGCAATCACAATAACATTTCTTCCTATCAACTGTTCATCAGTATAATATTGTGCAATACCGGAAACAATAGTTCTTTCCTCTGCGCCAATTTTAATCTGCAGTTTCATAAGCTTGTCTGTTTTAGGGACTTTTTCTGCCGACAAAACAGTAGCTACCCTCAGATCCAGCTTAGCAAAATCATCAATAGTTATCTCCGGCTTACCCTCTGTTGCTACGGGGGCAGGAGTCGGTGTTGCTACGGGAGTGGCTGGTTTTGCTGCAGAAGCAGTAGGCTTTGCCTGCGTCTTTTTGCTAGCGGCAATTACGGTCTCGCCTTTTTCATTAACTTCTATTCTGGGATATAAAGGCTCGCCCTTAGCTACCTTTGTGCCATCCGGGAAGTTGCCCCATGCTACTTCCTCCAGAGAAAATTGCTCTGGGGTAGCTAAGCCTAACTGAGTAAATATTCTGGGAGAAGTTCCGGGCATAAAGGGCGACAACATGATAGCAATATTTCTTAAGCTGTCTGCTAAATTGTACATAACAGCCTGCAAACGTTCAGCCTTAGCCGGATCTTTAGCCAAAATCCAGGGAGCACTCTCATCAATATACTTGTTAGCTACGCCAATATATTGCCAAAGTTCTCTGATTGCTTCATTCAGGCTCAGCTTATCCATAGCAGCTCTGTATCTGCTTAAGGTTTCAGCTGCCAAGGTTACCATCTTAGCATCCTGCGGATCATCAGATTTTACCTTATGCACAATACCACCATGATATTTTTCAATCATGCTAGTGGTACGATGAAGCAAATTGCCCAAATCATTAGCTAAGTCGGAGTTAATTCTATTAATCAGTGCATCTCTGGAGAAGTTGCCATCACTGCCCAGGTTAATTTCCCTGAGCAAGAAGTAACGGATGGCATCAGCACCAAATTCATCAATCAAAGCAACCGGATCAACTACATTACCCTTGGATTTACTCATTTTGCCGCCATCTACTATCAGCCAGCCATGACCATAAACCTCTTTGGGCAATTCTTCACCAATAGCCATCAGCATAATAGGCCATATAATAGTGTGGAAACGTACGATTTCCTTGCCTACCAGGTGCAGGTCGCAAGGCCAGTATTTATGGAATTTTTCCATATCAGTGCCATAGCCAATACCTGTAAAGTAGTTCAGCAGAGCATCAAACCACACATACACTACATGCTTGGGATCAAAGGGTACCTTGATGCCCCAATCAAAGGTACTTCTGGTAATACACAGGTCTTCCAGGCCTTGCTTTATAAAGTTTATCATTTCATTGCGACGGGAAACAGGCTGGATAAAGTCCGGATGAGCCTCAATATACGCCAAAAGTCTATCTTCATATTTAGAAAGCTTAAAGAAGTAGCTCTCTTCCTTCATTGTTTCTACCGGCCTGCCACAATCAGGACAGACACCGCCTGCTTCTTCCAGCTGGTGTTCAGTCCAGAAGGATTCGCATTGTACACAATATTTGCCTTCGTAGTTCTTTTTATAAATATCTCCCTGCTCAAAGACCTTTTGAATGACAGCTTGCACTACCTTTTCGTGACGTTCCTCAGAGGTACGTACGAAGTCATCATTGCTGATTTCCAGCATTTTCCACAAATGTTTAAAGGTTCCTACAATCCTGTCTGTGTATTGGATGGGAGTAAGTCCCTCTTCCTCTGCTTTTCTTTGAATTTTTTGACCATGCTCATCACTACCGGTTAGAAACATTACATCAAAGCCATTAGCTCTTTTGTATCTGGCGATAGTATCAGCAATCGTTGTGCAGTAAGCATGCCCAATATGTAGCTTGGCGCTTGGATAGTAGATTGGTGTAGTAATATAAAAAGTCGGTTTTGTCATTTTTCTGTACCTTCCTCTTCTAAAATTAATCTATTATACAACTCTCTTTTAGGGAGCTTGTATTCCTTACTTGTGGCCGCCAGAGCCGCTTTTTTGGGGACTCCTTGAGCCATCAGCATTCGTACCTTATCTAACGGATCACCTGTTGGTGCCGTTTCTTCCTCTTTGGGCGGTCCTGCTATAACCAGCACAAACTCGCCTCTGGGCTCCTTTTCTTCCAAAAACTTTCTGGCAGAACTAACGGTGCCTCTAAAGAATTCTTCATGGAGCTTTGTTAATTCCCTGCCCAGAGTAATATTTCTATCACCCCAAGCCTCCTCTAGGTCTTTTAACACTTCCCTGATTCTATGCGGTGCCTCATAAAGAACTACTGTACTGGGAATATGCTCCCACTCTCCAAGTTTTTCTTTTCTGTTCTTTTTACTTTTGGGTAAGAAACCACCGAAAAAGAAAGGTGAACACGTTTGCCCGGAGGCTACCAACCCGCAAAGTGCTGCATTGGCACCGGGAACCGGCACTACTTGAATGCCGGCTGCGATTGCTTCTTTGGCCAGAGCCTCCCCCGGATCAGAAATTCCCGGAAAACCGGCATCAGTTACCAGGGCAACATTCTTACCACTTAAAAGCTCCTGAATGAGCACCGGCCCTTGTATCTCTTTGTTATGCTCATGGTAGCTTAGCATTTTCCCTTCAATATTAAAATGGGTAAGCAGAGGACGGGTATGCCTGGTATCTTCCGCAGCGATAATATCTGCTTCCCTCAGCATCCGTATGGCTCTGGGTGTCATATCTTCTAAGTTTCCTATGGGCGTAGCACAAAGATACAAAATTCCCGGTACTTCATTCATGAGGTATTTCCTTTCCGCAAGTCATACCGTAGGCCTTTAAAGTGCCTTCCGAATAACTGCCATCTTTATTGTACATAACAAGCGGAGGCAAGACTTCCAAGCCCGGTCCTCCACCTTTCACAAACTCGCCTAAAAATATCCAAGCCGGCTTATCCACAAAGGAATGAACCCATTGCAATTTTTTCAGCTCCAAATCATACTTATGTCCTAACGACACAGCCTCAGTAAAGCGCTCAGGAAGCTGCACCAAGGCAAAACGCCCTCTGTACTTCACCATATACGCTGCTACCTGAAAGAAATCTTCCAGTTTGGTATCAGTCTCATGGCAAGCCGCTGTACCAACAACCCTGCGTCTGCCGCCAATTCTATAAGGCGGGTTAGCCACAACTAAGTCGAAGCTCTCTGAAGCTTCGTTTCTCTTCAATTCTCTAATATCTACGTGTGCTGCCCTTACTCGGTCAGTTAAGTTGTTGGCCCTAATGCTCTCCTGAAAAAGCTCCACAACATGAGCATTAGAGTCTACACCCAGGACTTGAGTTGCACCTCGAGCAGCTAAAAGCAAGCTTACTGCTCCGGTACCACAGCCTAGTTCTAAAGCTCTGGCATTTTTTACCAAGTGTGGAAACGCACTTAGGAATACTGCATCGGTTGTAAAGGAAAATTCCTTGTCGTCTTGCCAAATTTTATAGCCACAACCTGGCAGGGAATCTAATCTTTTCGTTTCGCTCATAGCTATTCTTCCACATTACTCTTTTCTACTACTTCGTCCCAATCGAGAGAAATAACATTGCCCTGAGACAATTCCACAGAAAGAGTTTGATCTTTTTTATTAACGCTGACTACCTTACCTTCACCGGTAGGGGTAACTACAACCATACCGTGCTTAGGCACGAAAATGTTCTCGCGTTCTGCTTTGGCAGTCTTTTTTAATTTCTTCTTTTCTGCTACGTACTGGTCATTTTCATATTTCAGGCAACATAGCAATCTGCCACAAATACCGGAAATCTTGGTGGGATTAAGAGAAAGATTCTGATCCTTAGCCATTCTGATGGAAACCGGTTCAAAATCGCCCAGGAAGGAAGAACAACAGCAAAGCCTTCCACAGCAGCCAATACAATTCAAAAGCTTGGCTTCATCTCTAACGCCAATCTGCCTAAGTTCAATTCTGGTTCTAAAAATAGCCGCCAAATCTTTTACCAATTCTCTAAAGTCTATTCTGCCTTCGGCAGTAAAATAGAAAATTATCTTGCCCACGTCAAAGGTATATTCAACATCTACCAGGTGCATTTCCAGGCCTCTGGCAGCAATTTTCTTTTGGCAAATAAGGAAAGCTTCTTTTTCTCTCTTGTGATTTTCTTCAACTTTTAGAGCATCTTCCTGGGTGCCCTTTCGAATGATAGGTTTAAGGGGGGCTATCAGGTCCTTCTCCTCCACATCCTTTACGTCTGTTACAATTTCCCCGTATTCAATTCCCCGGGCTGTTTCTACGATAGCGTGGTCATTTTTAGCTACTCCGGTGGTTTCCGGAGCAAAATAATATACTTTTCCGGCCTTCTTAAACCGTACTCCTACTACTTTTGTCACGTTATTTCTCCCTTCGTAATATATTAAGCTTGACAACGAATCCTTCTATAACGCCTCTTGCTCCACTATAGGCAGCAATACCCCTGGTACTTTCACCTGCCCAAACAAGGGCTCTCTCCAGGTGGGTACTGGGCCAAGAGGTGAAACAAGCTTTTATTTTCAATAAAATATCTTCATTATAATATGCACAGCGTACAGAGTCCTTAGCCATCAGTCCGTCTCTCAACAATAAGGTCACCATTTCCATAAGCAGCAGGCCTTCCTGAGTGGTAAGTTTCTCCAGCCAATCCTGTTCCCCCAGAAATTCCATAATGCTATCCGTACCAATATTTTCCAACACATGAAAGGCTCTTTGGCGCCACTCCACTGCCTCTGCCTCAGCATAGGCCAAAGCCTTGCCAGGCGATCCGTCAGCCAGGGAAGCAACAATCTTGGGATTAGCAATTTGATTAGCTTCAAGAATCTTACTAACCTCCGGCACAGTAAGTCCTTTAAATTGGCGCTGAATAACTCTGGACAAAATAGTGGGCAACAGCTTATTAATATCTGTAGCAATTAGGATAAAGAGCCAGTAAGGTGGTGGTTCCTCCAACAGCTTTAACAGACTGTTAGCTGCCGGAGCTTTCATATAGTCAGCTCCGTCTATAATACAAACCTTATGATTAGACATAGTAGGTGCGTACACTGCCTGTCTGGCCATAGCCTTTATTTGCTCCATAAGGAGTTCTTTTTCCGGAGCAAGCTGCATTACCTGAATAAAGTCCGGATGAGTGCCCGCCATCATAGCCTTGCAGGAAGTACATTCGTCTTGCTCTAAGGGATTGCCAAGACACAAGAAGCTTTTGGCAAAGGCCTTGGCCAGCATCCGTTTGCCGATACCGGCGGGTCCATAGAAGAGTAGCGAAGGTGTAAAGCGTTCGCCTACCAGCAGGCTTTTGAGAAATTCTTTATTCTGTTCATGGCCTACTACTTCATCCCACATAATGTTTCCTTTCTATTATATATGTATAGTTTAAGATATACTACTCTTATCGCTCGCAGTTTATTGCCACGGGCTCCGGTGCAGTGGTTCGCTGTTTCCACTCAGCTACGCTTTGTGGACAGCTATCACATGGCCAGTTCCATTTGCTTGCTACGTCGCTTTGCTCCTTGCTCGCAAGGA
>Ga0183098_10589_pt1 | contig 57654 bp, 60 predicted proteins | sample BioMet9_FD_128884 | JGI IMG/M metagenome (GOLD analysis project Ga0183098, IMG submission 128884) | Microbial communities from bioreactor (seeded with sewage sludge) at Lawrence Berkeley National Lab, California, USA - Biofuel... | ecosystem: Engineered > Bioreactor > Anaerobic > Unclassified ...
TACATTTTACGTCACCTGTGTGCAAGGATTTTGAGCTGTTTTCCACCATACTCATGCACTTATTATACTACGAAACGCTGATGAATACTGCAGTTATGCACACTATTGGTTTGTGCAGTTTACATTAAATAGTATTTTTCAAAAGATATAGTAGAATGTAAGCAAGCTATCCATATTTCACTCCTTATTCGTTTGCTTGATACTGGCTGTTTCAGAGTTTTAACGGCCTTTTTCACTTTTGTGAACTTAATTGTACTCTATCATCACAGCCAACGTTGCGAGTAATCCAAAGAGATAAGTCATTGTCATCGGAATGTGAATATTTATCCACAGATTAGCTTAATCAAAAAAATATGAACCATTTTATTCTTTATAAAAATAAAAACCAAGTTTTACCTCTTATCGATGTTTGCTATACTTTTTATCTCACATTCTTTCTTGAATTAACTCTCCTAAAATATGAAAACCAGCTTCAACTTGTTGTAGTGAAAGTAAAGAGAAACTAATTCGTATATGACTTTGATCTATATGTCGCGGATAAAAATCATCGCCACAGGCAATATATACGTGATTCTTTTCCGCTTGTAAACAAAATTCTTTAGCCAATATTTTTTGAGGCAATCGTATCCAAAAAGATAACCCTCCTTGTGGATTTTGTACAATTACTTTGTCTGAAAATGCATGTTGCGCTACTTGATAAGCAAAATCAAATTGTGCCTTATATATCTTACGAATGTGTGCAATATGTTCCTGCCAAACACCTTCCCGCAGATATAAATCAAAAACACGCTGTGTCAAACCAGAGGTAGATATATCTGTTATATATTTAATTTTCAAAATCCGTTCTGCTAAATATTCCGGTATACACAAAAACGCCAATCGCAGTCCCGGCATAAACATTTTTGAAAAACTTTTGATATATATAACCCTATCATCTCGATCTAACGCCTTCAAGGGAGCTAATGGACTGGTACGAAAAGATAACTCACTGAGATAATCATCTTCTAATATACATACATCATAATACCGCATCAATTCCATAAAACGATTACGTTTTTCTATGCTATACGATATGCCTGTCGGATTCTGTAATATTGGCATCACATATATTAGTTTCGGACGAAAACGTTGAAGATATTTCTCCAATTTTATCACATCTATGCCATCTGGTTCCATCGGGATGTCAATAACTTTAGCACCTGCTGAGCGAAAAGCTGCAATAGCACCCGGATACGTCGGTGATTCTGTAAACACATAATCCCCATGATTTAAAAGAGCTCTGACAACAATATCTATTCCCTGTTGAGCACCAGAAATAACCTGTATATTTTTTGCACTTGTAGAAACATGGCGCTCTTTCAAATAAGTTACAACCGATTCCCGCAATGGTAAAAAACCTTGACTTCCTTCATAACTAAAAGTTTTTCCTTTATCACGATCTAATACTTTTATCACTAATTCTTTAAACTTTTTAATAGAAATAACATCCGGATTCAAAGCAATACTGCGCATATTAATCATGTCTCCATTTTGTTTGTTTTCCCATCCCTCTTCTAATAAGGTGCAATCCGCCATGACAGTTCCCATATCCAATTCCATCAGAGAGGTTTTTTCAGCAATATAACTGCCACTTCCACCATGAGAAATGACATACCCACTTTTTTCTAATTCTTTATATGCATTCACTACGGTTCCCGGATTAATAGATAAATATTGGGAAAATTTTCGTACTGAAGGCAATCGATACCCCGGTGCTAATACGCGTGAATGGATAAGTTCAATAATTTGATTATATAATTGAACATATAATGCATTTTTTTCATTCTTCGTCAACTGTATCGATACAAATTGATTAAATTCATTAGTCATATTGAATTTTTCTTCCTTTTCTTGTAGAATAGTAAAAATTTACCAAAATACAAATAAATTGTACTGATACAATTTATTTTAGTAAATTTTTACTATTTGTCAAGAAAAGAGGTATCTCATAATGGAAAATCGATATGAATTGAACAAAAATCTGGCACAAATGTTAAAAGGCGGCGTTATTATGGATGTCACCAATGTAGAACAAGCAAAAATAGCAGAAGATTCCGGTGCAAGTGCCGTCATGGCATTGGAACGTGTCCCTGCCGATATCCGTCGTGAAGGAGGCGTTGCACGTATGTCTGATCCAAAAATGGTTAGAGAAATCAAAGAGTCTGTATCCATTCCTGTTATGGCTAAAGTACGTATTGGTCACTTTGTAGAAGCTCAAATTCTACAAGCCATCGGTATTGATTATATTGATGAATCAGAAGTGTTAACACCAGCTGACGATGTCAACCACATTAATAAAGCGGCTTTCCAAATTCCATTTGTGTGTGGAGCTCGTAACCTAGGAGAGGCCTTGCGACGCATAGGTGAAGGTGCCTCCATGATTCGTACAAAGGGAGAAGCCGGCACAGGTAATATCATCGAAGCCGTTCGTCATATGCGTACTATGACAGTTGATATACACCGTGTCCAATTTTCCACACCCATGGAATTAATGCATCTTGCCAAAGAAATGGGAGCTCCGTTTGCTCTCATTCAGTATGTACATGAAAAAGGCACCCTTCCCGTTGTTAATTTTGCTGCCGGTGGCATTGCTACTCCCGCAGATGCGGCCCTGATGATGCAGCTTGGCGTGGATGGTGTTTTTGTTGGTTCAGGTATCTTTAAGTCAGGAAATCCTGCAAAAAGGGCAAAAGCCATTGTCAAAGCGACAACTTTTTACGATGATCCGGAAAAATTGGCGGCTCTTTCCGAAAACTTAGGAGAAGCTATGGTCGGAATCAATATTGATACTCTTTCCTCTAATGAACGACTGGCTAACAGAGGATGGTAGCGATGAAAACAATCGGTGTATTAGCAATGCAAGGTGCTGTATCAGAACACTTAGAAAAACTCTATGCCCTTGGTATCCAAGGGCATAGAGTTCGAACTGAAACTGACTTAAATAATATTGACGGACTTATTTTACCTGGCGGCGAATCCACTGTAATGGGTAAACTTTTAGAAGCATTTAATCTCCTTCTCCCGTTAACACGTCAAATCGAGGAAGGTCTTCCCGTTTGGGGTACATGTGCCGGTCTCATTCTCTTAGCAAAAACAATTATAGGTCAAGAAAAAACATATTTGAGTACCATGAATATCACAGTTCGTCGTAATGCTTACGGCAGTCAAATGGAAAGTTTTATCACACAAAAAACAATTTTTCCTGTCTCTACACATAAAATACCACTTGTATTTATTCGGGCCCCTTATATAGAATCTGTCAAACCGGATGTCACCATTCTCACAAAAGTCAATGGAAAGATTGTAGCTGCTAAACAAAAAAACATGTTGGCTACTTCATTTCATCCAGAACTTACAAAAGATATCAGTTTTCATCACTACTTTGTTTCCTTGTGCTAATATAATACTCGCATCTGCTAACGTATATTCCCTAGTTTGTAAAGATTATTTATCTGATCCCAAAGCGTCACGCTGGAAATAGGCTGAGTGATACATTAATGAACCATTCATACAAACTATCTATTTTGGTCTACTTTTTTTGAAATACCTCATTAGCAGTACGCAGGCAATGTAATATCCGAGGAAAACCTATATATGGATTCATCGTCGTAATCGCGCCTATAACTTTATCTTGTGCAGCCCCTTATCAAATCGATTGCCATCATTGATTGTACTTTGTTTGTCTAATGGAAGGACAATACCATTTTTCTGAAACACCTGATCCATGACCGGTATAGTTTCTACTACTTTTGAGAAACCGACATATGGTGCTAATTGGTATACAGATTCCCGTATTTCCAGCGGTGTCACTCTATCTTGGATCGCACCTTGAACACTCCTTTGAAACAATACCGTATCTTGATTCGTTACCAGCACCGCCAGCGTAACGAGATGCTGTTCCTTTATTGCGATTTTGACTTGTTGCACAATATCTCCGTAAACATACTTTTTCATTATCGCTGTCAGTTCAGGATCAGTCTTTTCAATACCCAAGCCCTGTTTTCCCATCATAGTGGCATGATTTTTATTTACTACGCTAGTCCGACTATTGCTATCCATCGTATCACCACTGAAAATTTGAGCGAAACTACCGCCCCCCATATTGAATAAACTTGTACGAATCAGACTCAACTGCATCGTCTTCTTCCATATCCTATTTTTTACCCTTTATTTCCCTTTCAACCAATTAAGGACTTCTGTAGTACTTACTCCGCCGCTAAAACGAATACCTACCTGCCAAGTTCCTGTACCTGCCGCTTTAGCTAAGTTCGTACCACTTGTACCCAACGGACTCGAACTGGACGTGCAGAACGGAATGACTTCTTTACCTCCGAAATTATGATGTTCAACAAACGTATAGACTACGTGTGGTGCCTGCTGCCACCAGAGTGGATAGCCGATGTAAACTGTATCATACGAATCCCAGTTTTCTACATCCCCCTCATATGTCGGGCGTAAGTCAGGTTGCCCATGTTCTTTCATGACACGACTGTCTGTATTTCGATAATTCAGATTTTCTTCTGTATACGACTGCGACGGTTTTATTGCAAAAAGTGCAGCATTTTTCTGATTGGCAATCGTTTCCGCTACGCGTTTTGTATTACCACTCGCCGAAAAATAAACCACCAAAATTTTTCCATCGCTTGACGTTACTTTCGAATCGACCTTCTGACTTTGCATTGTTTCAGGTACACTTCCACAAGCAATTAACGTCACTACTCCAGTGAATATTAATAACCCTGCTAAAATTTTTTTCCACATTGCATATGCTCCCTAATAAACAGCAACAATATCACACTTATCTTAAATTCTCTCATTCATAACAGTCCTGATAAATTCCTCATATTCACCTATATATCACAAAAAACATTAAAATAATCTTAAATTAGTTATTATCCACTTTACGCAGTACCTATCAATAATTCATCCCCACAGTAATAAAAGTAATAGAAATACCGAATCTCTACACCGTTTTATAACGAGATATTGTTTAGATATTTGGTTTATAACTGATAATCATTTCTACAAGTTTTGGATCATAATGAGAAAAAAACAAACTTTGCTCTTCATCTATTTTTGTTATATGCTGCATATCTTCTTCTGCCAACACAAAATCAAATATATCAAAATTTTGTTTCATACGATTAAACTCTAATCAAAAGTATCACTTAGAACACACTCCATCGCAAGTATTTTCCTTAAATATATGAAATATCAGGATTTTTCATTCCCGGAAATATATTTTCCCCCATTATAGCAATAGCATAGCCATTGTATCAAAGACATCCTATGCTTTCAATACAAATGATTATTACTATGACCATCGATACGTTTTTTATATCACACTACCATGTGCTGTATAATAATGCGCAGGATATCCTATAAAATTTTTAACTGATACATCTTTATATTAAACCACAGGAGTTGCAATCATCATATTAAAGTCATTAACAAAAAGGGACTTTCTACCATCATAAAAAATGTATTAAATTCTTCACATAACTTTCTTTAAGACAAAATGTATTGTTTCACTTGCATAATCCAGTTATCAATCTCAGAAGATGCTGTCATCAGATGATTTCCTTCATTAGAGTCAAATCTGATTTCCATTTCGCCTAAAGATTTAGCACCTTCACAAACTTTTTTACATATTTAATGACGTGTCCAGGCCATCGCGTGTGCCATAGAATACCACCATGTGGAAGTCTCTACAACAATTAACACGTTATTCATATGTTCTCCTTATTTTTTACAAAAGTTTATTATATTCCTTTATATCTACAGGTTCGAGCCATTCGTTACATGCTCCTTCAGCGGGAACTTCAATTGCTACATGTGCAAACCAACTATTTTTAGCTGCACCATGCCAATGTTTAACTTCTGGCGCAATAGTAACCACATCCCCCTGATGCAATTCTTGTGCGTCTTTCCCCCATTCTTGATAATAACCACGCCCCGCGGTACAAAGAAGGATTTGTCCTCCTTTGTGGTGAATATGCCAATTATTTCGACAGCCGGGTTCAAATGTTACATTTCCAATAAAAACGAGGTCTGTTGAAAGCATATTTAAATAACTTTGACCTATAAAATATCGTGCAAAAGCATCATTTTTCGCTCCCATAGGAAATATACTGAACTGTTCGTTATCCATAAAATTCTCCTTTTCCCAAATATCTTATATCATTAATATACTATTTAAAACATAAACGATTGCTTACTATATCAATTGCTATGCCGCGGAAAATACACACAAAATAGATTCGATTGAAAATATTCTTTATTCCGATAGTTTAATAAATTCTTTTTTTATGCATTATTTAATGCCCCCACTATAGCATGCGGTACCTATAATTAATCCAGAATTTTTTACATCTTCCTCTGTTAGAATCACGTCTAACACCCCAACTACATCATCAAGATATTTAATTTTTGATACTCCGACAATAGGAGAAGCCATTCCTTTTGCAAATTGCCGTGCCAGTGCAATCTGTGTCATCGTCACATTATATTTTTCCGCAATTTCCCCGACTCTGTCCACTATTTTTTTATCTGTTTTTTCTGTTGCATCCTATTTTTAAACTGCAACTTTATCAGTCTGACTCCGTTCTGAATTAGAATGCCATTGAGATCTTGAAAACCTGCCAGATGCTAATGGACTGTAAGGAGTAAAAACAACTTCATATTTCCTGCAAATAGATATCAGTTCGCATTCATCCTCTCTACAGTAAATTATAGTGATTTTGCATAGTTACAAATTTTGTCCATCCCCCTTTTTCAGCCACAACCTGCATAGTATGAAACTGATAACCATACATGCAGAAACTCCAGGATTTAGCACTTTTCCTGCCCTTACTAGACTGTCAAGTGTTTCCATTGTTTTTTCTGGGAGTATCATAATCAAATCAATAAATAATATACAAATCCACATAATCAGTCCCTAATCGGTTTAAGGACTAATCAATTTTTTGGTTAATTACTTTTCTAGATAATCTTCCTTGATGCAACCTGCTTAATTTATCAACACTAAAAAACACCTTGGTAGCTAAAAAAATATCATCCCGTTTAAATTTTTTTAATTACCCGCCCCACAGATTCTTTGCTCGTTCCAGCAGAATAACAGTTAACTGTATCAAAAAAATTGATGCCCAACTCAAACGCATGTCTCATAGCTTCTTCACTTTCTTCATAATCAAGTGTCCCACCTAGAAAAATCGTAATAATATAATAGTTTAGTCAAATATGTCTATCTCAAAATGTAGAATAAAAATATATACTTTTACTAAAACTACTTTCAACACAAGAGAATTATAACTTCGTATTATAATATTTTCATGTATAAAATTGATAAAATCTAGCATAGAAACATTCTTCAATATAAAAAAATATTTAAATTTACTTTCATTTATCAACTCCGTTAATACAAGCAGGATGTTCTCACAAATTCAGCATAACACTTAAAGTTCACTACAAGTCAAGAAAAAAATTACATTATTCTATGCCCGTCAATATAATGCAATACGTTATTGCTTATATAACAACTCATTGACAAAAATTTTACTTTGATGATATATAATTGTACGAATTATTCAGACGCAAAAACTAATAACGACTTAACATCAGGTATTTTCAATTTATTGCAATCTCATTACTGCCATAATATTTTTTACTTTTTAAATTTTAGCATTTTTTCAAAAAAATAAGCTATACGCGGTCTGTCTTTCGAGCTCAAAACCTTTTTGGCACTTTCCCAGTTTAACATATTTATTTCTTCTTATATTTAAGGCAACAAAAAAGCACTCCCTGCTGAATGCTTGCGGTGGAAAGGTTTATCCATTCCAGCCTTTCCAAAAGGGAAGTTTAAATAATCAGTCTGGTTCTAATTATTTATTCCTTAATATTTAAATTATTATCATACAAGTTACTAAATTTATATTTATAGTTTTATTTAATACTGTATTCATTTTAGAGTCAAGTTATGTTCGCAAAAACCACCAAACTTCAAATAGAGGTTACACAATTTTTGATAAGAGAAGTTCCATAATAATTTTGAGATTCATGTAGGAACGTCTGCTAGACCAATCTTCATTGTATTCCATGAGATAACTTGTCATTGATCGGACGTACGAATCCATGCTGGGAAATATTCCAACAACCTTCATGCGACGGCGTATTTCTTTGTTGAGCCGTTCCAATAGATTTTTTGAGGATATCTTCCTAGCATCCCTTTCTCGAAAACCCAAAATTTAAAGAGAATCTTCCAATCCGTCCTACAATGTCAAAATGGTTCGTGGATATTGCGCTTCATAGTCATTTATCAGTGCGTTTGCATATTTCTGAGCACTTTCGTAGTCTGGCTGCAGCCAAATTTGTTTGAGTTTTTCCGCAAATGGTTTCTTGTTTTTACCAGAAACAGATGCCAGTATATTACGCATAAAATGAACGTTGCAGCTTTGCCAAGAGCACCAATAAAGGCCTCTGACAGCTTTTACTAAACCTTTTGTGCATCCGATACCACCAGACATACCTGTTCTACTCCTCGTTCTTTTACCTAATCAAATACATGGGGATAAGTAGCTTCGTAATAACGGAAACTTGCCCCCGTGAAATGGATTTCATGCCCAGACTTGTTGTTAATGTATCGATTTTTCGAGTGGAAACACCATTCACATATACTTCTCGGATTACATTCATGAGAGTGGTCTCCGAGCGTTTGTTTGAGTCTACAAAGAAGGGAATCTATCCGCCGTTCCTGATTTTGGGAACCATTCAATATATCGTTCCCATTCTTGTATCGAAACGGCGAACGCAATAGCCTGATCGGTACCCTTGCCGCTCTTTGTTTCGTTCTGATTTTTCTGCACAAAGTTTACTGTCTGCTTCAGCTTCCATCAGTCGTTCACAGAGCCATTTCAGCATAGACTGCATGGAAATCTTCATCTGAGATAAATTTTAATAGCATTTTTCAAAAGATACGGTAGAATTTTGGTAAGCCACCAATTTCTTGCTCCTTATTTTTTTTCGATACTCACTTTTTCGGAGTTTTGATGGTTTTTCCTTTTTTTACTTTTGCGAACTCAATTGTACTCTATCTTTAATTATTCGGACTGTACTATCAAAATAGTACAGTCCGAATGTGCTATTTTATATCGATTAAAACTATTTATACAATTTTTTTTTGGTAACCCAAATATCTGTTTATCAATAACAATGAAATCCGCATTATACTTTTTTGCTGCTGATAAAATTATTGAACCAATGGAGCCAATTTCAATTACTCCTTTAACTTTTATACCTTGTGGAACTATTGTGGAAATTTCTTTTAATATTTTTTCTCCTTGTTTTTCTATTCCTAATTCAATCTGCTCTATATTAGCAGACTGATAAAACTTAGAAATAACAAGTGCTATATTCACCACATAGACTAACGTAATTATTGTTTCAAAAGCATTGGCCATTATAATGGCATGTTCTAATACTTGTTTTGTATTAATTTCTTCATTAATAAGCACAATGATATTTTGATATTTTTTCATAGTAATTACTTCCTCTATTAAATTACCTTATATCATCTAAAAATATCTGATTTAAACCTTTAAATCAAATATTTTTCCCGGATTTAGAACATCATTAGGGTCAAGAGCTTTTTTTATGGTGCGCATCATATCTAATTCATCTGGGTCCGTAAATTGTTCCATTAAATGTTTCCGCTTAAAGCCAATGCCATGTTCCCCCGAAAGTCGTCCACCTATACTATAAATAAAAGTATATAATTCTTGTTGCATATTCTTTACATTTTTATCCCATTCATCATAAGTCATTCCTTCATTTTTTAAAATATTTAAATGAATATTTCCATCTCCAGCATGACTTGCAATCCGTGTAATTAAATTGTATTTCTTGGCTAATTCCAAAATTTTATTTAATAGTTCTGGTTCATGATCAACAGGCGCCACTACATCTTCTTTATCTACAATCAGACTTTCTGATCGTACCGCTTCCGCAAAAGACTTGCGTGCATGCCATATTTTATCAGAATCAGCTACTAATACAGATAGAGCTCCATTTTGATTACACATTTCATCTAGAAGTACTGCTTTATCATCTAAATCATCTTCATTGATACCTTCTACCTGAATAATGATATAATTTCCTTTATCACTATCTTGAAGCTTTTCGTGTAAATATTTTTCAACTGATTTAATGGTTATATTATCCATATATTCCACACATGTTGGCATAATACCTGATTTAATAATTTTATTAACAATACCCGTTGCTTGATTAACATTTTCAAAAACAGCCAATATATCCAAAATATATTTTGGCTTTGGTAATAATTTAATAGTAGCCTGCATAATAATGCCAAGTGTTCCTTCAGAACCAATAATAAGTTGATCCATACAATATCCCGTCGTCTGTTTTTGTAGTCGAGCTCCTAAATTAACAATTTTCCCCGTTGGAGTAACGACTTGAATAGAATAAATTTGATGTCGCGTAGTACCATATTTTACAGCTCTATTTCCTCCTGCATTGGTTGCGATATTCCCACCAATAAAACAAGAATCCCCACTGCAAGGGTCTCCAGCATAAAATAATCCCCGCGCTTCTACCGCTGATTGAAATTCAGAAGTACGGACTCCCGGCTGAACAACTGCATATAATCCATCTTCATTAATCTCTAAGATTTTATTCATTTTTTCTAATGAAAGCACAACTCCCCCATAAATAGGGACTGCTCCACACGCTAATCCCGTACCTGCCCCTCTCGGTACAACCGGAAAATGATATTGATTAGCTAGCTTCATAATATCAGCGGCTTGCTGTGCCGATTCCACATAGCATACAACTTCTGGCATATGATGATATGTCGAATCTGTTACTTCATCATGAGAATAAGGTTGCATCAAATCTTTATCTGTTATTACATTTTTACTGCCTACAATATTTTTAATATTATCCAATATTTCATTATTAATTTTTATATATTCCATCAATAATCCTCCCATATCGTATAACAAAACATAAAAGTTCATAAATTCTTCTCTAATATTAAAGTAATCCAATCCAATGCCAATAGGTTACAGTCATGAGCGACATAAATGCACACGCAATAACACTAACAATGAAACCAGTTTTCATTAAACCGTGCGAATTAATAAAATCAGTTCCACATATAACAACATTAGGCATGTTGCTGACCGGTAATAGATATTGATGCTGCATATTCATTCCCAAAAGTAATGCAAAAATAGTAGGATCCGCGCCAATAGACATCGCATATGCAATAATAATAGGTGTTAGTGCAGTAGTTTTAGGACCACCACCAGTAAAGAGTACTTGCATTATGGTTACAATCCAAATTAATGCAATTATTTGGATTGTAAGTGGTAAAACTTGTAATGGTGAGAAACAAGTATTTGCAATCCATTTTGCAGCCCCAGATGTGACTAATACTGCACCTAATGATAAACCACCTCCATAAAGGACAAATACATTCCAAGGTACTTTTTTCTGTGCTTCTTTCCATGACATAACTCCAAATACAGGGAGTAATAAAATAATTACAGCAAATAATCCAACAATAATAACAGAAAGATTCGTATAAGAATCTAGTGCCCATAAAATTAATGTCAAAATAAATACAACTAATGTATATTTTTCATCACGGCTAATAGGACCTAATTTTTCTAATTCTTCCTGTACATATTTACTGCAATTATCAATTTTATTAATTTCTGGCGGAAACATAAACTGAAATAGAAATACCAACCCAAACCCAAGAACAAATGCCGGTGGGCCACCAATTTTGAACCATTGACTCCAACCTATTGATTGACCGGTAGCATCTGCAATCATCCCCACAGTAATAGGATTTCCAACATGAGCAGTTAAGACACCGATGCTCATAGCAGTACCACTCATAGCAACAATATATAATAAAGCTTTAACGATATTGCTTTTTCCCGCTTCCGCGTGAAAAGAAGTTCCTATTCCCAATATAATAGGCAACATCAATAACGTGCGCGCAGTAATAGACGGAACCAAAAAGGTCATAATTGCCATTGTAACAGCAACTGCCCAATAAATACGAATACTATATCCTTTAGACATTCCTATTAGATGAATCGCAATACGTTTTGATAGTCCGACATATTCCATAATACCAGCCATAATAAAACCAACTACAATCAACCAAACAGATGAGTTAGCATATCCAGAAAAAGCAACTCCCACACTTGCGGCTTTTGTAATTGCTAGAAGAAATACAATCATAATACCACTAATAGCACCTTCTACGGCTCCCGTAACCCAAACAATAATAGCAAATACCCCCACAGCCAATGCCATTTTACCTGTCTGTGGAAGACCTTCTGGCGTTGGCAGTATCCAACCGACAATTACAAATGCAAAAAAAGCAAGTAACAAGTAAATCAATTTTTTTTTCATATTCGCACCTCTTTTTTACTTTTAATGCTACTATTATACCCAAGAAGATCATAATAGTAGTCACACAGCCAATAGAAAATTTTTATATGGATTGATTTCAGTCAAAACCATCTTGGTTGAAATCAATCCATATTAAAAATTATACACTTAATAAATATTTAGGATTATTCTTTATCATCACTTCAATATCCGAAGCAGGAATACCACAAGAAATCATATCTGCTACATAATGTTGAATTCCTGTAACCGGCAATTCATTGAATATTTGCCCAAAATCAGTACTCATAACCGTAGTTTCCGCTCCAACCTGTTTAATCTGCTCTGCCACCTCTCCGATCGGCAGCTGCTGTGAGGAATGGGCTGCATAATAGCAGCGTTCAAAATAAACACCTTGAGATGCTAATTCTTTCTGTATAGCTACCGGCATCTTTGTAAATTCCCATTCAGGATGTGTTACCAATATCTTTTTTACCCCTTTTTCTTTTGCTAAAGAAATAATCTTCAAACTTTCTTCTATACTTAGGTGCCCCGTTCCTAATATAACATCGTTTTCAGCAATCATCTCCAATATCGGATATATTTCCGGTATTATTTTTCCATAGGCATCTGTAATTCTTACCGCTTTAGATATATCCTGATGTGAACACCGCAAATGATTCTCTGCTGTAATCGTTGGCATCCACACCTCTTTTGCCCCCAGCTGTAAGGCTGTTTCTACTGCCTCTGGATTAAAACCACCTACCATATTATTTAATACAATTCCCCCAAATACATTGATTCCGGGTACGCATTCACACACTAGCGTGGCTCGAGCAGCAGTCAGGCCATAATGACTCTTTAACATGATCCCAACCATATGGGCTTCCCTAGCTGCCCTTGCAAGTCCTATGTCAGACAACTTTCGTTCGGTAATATCAGGACTGCCATGTAAATGCATGTCAATTGCTCCCTCAATCAATTGCTTTATTTCTAACTGATCCATGCCCTTCATCCCCTTATGACCCACTACCACTAAAACATCTACTTCATACTTTCTAGATTTAACTATCTAAAATCTTTCCTTTTGTTTCCGGTAAAAACATGACGCTTATAGTTCCACATATAAAAAATAAAGTAGTAATCAACAAAGAGGCTCCAATACCATAGGTCTTAGCCAACACGCCAATAATAACCGGAGCCAGTGCACTAATTCCACGACCGAAATTATAAACAAATCCTTGGGCAGTCCCTCTTACTTGTGTCGGAAATAATTCCGACAAAAAAGGGCCGAATCCACTAAAATATCCAGAACCAAACAGTCCAACAATAGGTCCTAATACAAAAAGCATCACAGGATCACGCGTATTGCCATAAATCGGTACTATGCCACCGGCAATAAGCATAAAAATAGCAAATGTTTTTTTCCTGCCTATCTTATCACTAATAATACCAAATGAAGAATATCCAATAAAAGCACCTATTTGCATAGCGATAACCCATCCAGAAGTTTTTACAATATCTAGCCCCGCTCCCCCATGTGCAATAGGTGTAGATAAAAATCCAGGCAGCCATGTAAAAAGTCCCCAATACGCTAATTGAGCAAATGCTACAAACACGCAGGACAATATTGTATAATACAATAAATGAGGCTGGAATATCTGCAAAAAGGTAAATCGTTCTTTCGAAGTATTCTTTTCATGATAAAACTTTTTTGTTTCTTTATTTTTCAACCATAACTCCGACTCGGATACACTTGTAATGGTAAAAATGAGAATGAGTACACTGGGAACAATCCCCGCAAAAAACAATGCACGCCACCCCCAAATGGGCAAAATCAATCCAGACAGACCTGCTGCCAATATATAACCAATTGCCCATCCCCCCTGCATAATACCGCCTGCTTTTCCACGGTGTTCCGGGGGCCATGATTCAGAAACCAGCAAGGATCCCGCCGACCATGCCCCTCCCATCCCGAGCCCCAGAACTGTACGATAAACCACCAGTTCACTCAGAGAATGCGCTATACCGCTCAGTCCTGTAAACAATGTATAAATTCCAATCGAAAAGACCAATGCTTTTTTCCGGCCAAAATAATCCGCAAAAATACCAAACCCAGTCCCTCCAATTGCGGAGGATAATAAGGTTACAGATGCCAACATACCTGCGGCCGCCGTATCAATATGAAACTCTTGTATAATACTTGTCAATGCCATAATATATAATAACATATCCATTGCATCTAAAGTCCATCCGCCCATAGCACCTATCAAGGCATTCCGCTGTACTTTATCAACGCTGTGGTACCATTTTTCCTGTTCAGCCATCTGTATCCTCCTTATTATATAATGTTAAATTTTATTTAAAATAAGCCTATAATTGGCCACCATACAAGTGCAGTAATAATCCACATAATCCAAATAATTAAACTTATAATCAACCCTGCTCTAAATTGTTCAGTTACAGTAAAATATCCTGTTCCAAATAAAATTATATTTCCCATAGTATTAAACGGTAGACATAAAGCATATCCCAACATAATAACCATAGGTAGTACAAATTGTACCACATCAAATCCGCATGCTTGAGCAATACCAATATAAATGGGGATCATTACCCCCGCCATAGCCGTAGTAGTAGACCATATAATATGACTAAAAATAGTAAAACCCATAAGCACTAATAATAATAATGTATAATTCATATCAAATAATCCAAATGATGATAATAATTTTTCAATTACTAATTGGAACGCACCCGTTTTCATAAGTGCTGAACTCAATGTAATAACACCCCCAAAATATACAAACAATTCCCATGGCAAAGATTTTTGAATTTTTTTCCATTGCAATACACCAAGACGAGGAAGAAAAATTAATAGTGAAACAAAAAAAGCTATCATTGCAGAATCAAAATGATGAATAGAATCCGTTGACCAAAGGATTAATGCAAGTAAAAAATAAAAAATCGACTTTTTTTCATCAATAGACATTGGTCCCATTTTTTTTAATTCATTTTCTACATATTCGATTCCACCTGGTAATTTTTTATTTTCAGGAGGAAACATCTTCAACAAAACAAGCGCCATAATTATTAGAATAATTATATTTGTCGGAACAGATGCGATAGCCCAAAAACTCCAGGTTGTAAATTGCGAAGCTCCAACAGCAGCCGTAATAAGTGCAATCCCTAAAGGATTCGGAATAGTCCCCGTCAAAAATGCAGATCCTGTGATATTGTTTGTAAAAGTTCCACCTAAATATAATGCTTTACCAAAGTTACTTCCTGGTTTCGCTTGATATGTTTCAGAAACACCATTTAAGATAGGTAACATTGCTGCAGCTCTTGCCGTATTGGATGGAGTAAGCGGTGCAACAATAAAATTAGCAATAATAGTAGCAAACATTGCGCCTCTAGGAGTTTTCCCCAATTTCTTCATCATAATGAGAGCCATTCTTCTCGCAATCCCACTCTCAGTCATTGCAATAGAAATAACAAAGCCAGTAACTAATAACCACAATGAAGGTGAGCTAAAACCATTTACAGCAAAGTTTGCGTCATGTACCAAAGATGTTCCTACTACTTTATTTGCTAAGTTGCCAACCCAAAAATACAATAAACTAACAATGGCAAATGTACTAACAGCAAAATTAATTCCCATTGTAATCCAAGCAACAACAGCTCCCGCAAAAATACTTAATAACTTATGTTGAACTATGTTCATATCTCCAGGAACGGGCATAAACCAAACAATCAATCCTACAATAATTGCCAAAAATAAACCATATCTTTTTCCCCATAATTCAAACCCACTTTTTCCTTCCATTTTGATATTACTCCTTTCTATTTATATATATTTTATGCACTATAAGGTATGCTGTTTGCTTACTAAGCATTAAGTTATTTAAAATTTACTTTCAACTATAACGCATAGAAACAATGGAAGAATTAAAATTAATATATTATTAAAATTTGTTCATCATATAATATGGTTATTCTTTTTTTAAAATCTCCGAAGGACCAATTTGCAATTTTATATTATAAGATTTTTTTGAACAAATTCCCGCTGGAACAGTAATGATTTCACAACTAGTTGTTATTGCAGCAATCCGATCTTGTTCAATTTTTAATACCCTGTCATGACCAGGTACAACAATATCTGCTATATTTCTAATACGTTTTATAGATTGACTGCTTGCTTCATTATTTAGGGACATCGCAACCTTTCCCGTAGATAACTCAGCAAGATTTTTAACTGCATCACCTGCTAAAACAATAACCGGCTTATTTTCTTCCTGTAGAACTAAAGATATGCAACCTGGTGTATGTCCAGGCGTCATAATAATTTTAACTCCCGGACATATTTCTGGTTCTCCTGAAATGACGACTAATTGGCCACTTTGTTTTAACGGCAGATACATATACTTCAATAAAGCCCAGTCCTCTGGATTACTTTCAATATATTTGCATTCATTCTCATGCAATAATATTCTGGCATTCTTAAAATAATCAATATTACTAGCATGGTCATGATGAAAATGACTTAATACTACTGTGTCAATATCGACTATATCTATTCCATATTTTTTCATACGTACTGGTAATACACTTCGTTCCACCATACTTCCCGTATCAAACAATATTTTTTTTTCAGCAGTTTCTATATAAACAATAGAGCTCCAACTCATGTACCCTCTAGTAATTTTTCCAGGAAAACCATAAAATAATACTTTAATATTCATAATATTAATTGTCCTTAAACTTAGCTAAATATCATTGTAAATAAACCTGAAAGCAGTAATTATTTACTCTTACATTCCATTGTGCCTGTATCTAAAAACCGCTGATGCCAGGATAAAGCCTCTGGCAATAAATGCGGAGTCTGCGCTCCCCGGGTACTGGCAACTGCCCGATCAAAATAGTCGTTCAGCATATCCCGGTAGCGCGGATGTGCACATTGATCTATGATGACCCGAGCCCGTTCTTTCGGGCTGAGTCCCCGCAAATCAGCTATCCCTTGTTCCGTGCAAAGTATCTGCACATCATGTTCCGTATGGTCTACATGGGAACACATCGGAACAATAGAACTGACCTTTCCCTGTTTAGCCAGTGAGTTCGTACAAAAAATAGACAGGTAGGCACTCCTGGCAAAATCTCCCGACCCTCCGATCCCGTTCATCATCTTCGTCCCATAAAAATGGGTGGAATTCACGTTCCCATAGATATCGCATTCTATCGCCGTATTCATGGCAATCACTCCCAAGCGGCGCGCCAATCCTGGATTATTGGAGATTTCCTGGGGCCGCAGCACCAGAATATTTTTATACTGATCCAAGTGGTCATAGAACTTTTTTAGATAGCTTGGCGATACGGAAAGCGCCGTGCCGGAAATGGTATCCACTTTTCCGGCATCTATCAAATCAAACATCCCATCCTGGATCACTTCCGTAAAAATAGACAGATGAGTAAAGGGGCTGTTTTTTAAGCCGCCGATGACGGCATTGGATACCGATCCCACTCCCGACTGCAGCGGCAGCAGATGCTTTGGCAGCCGGCCGTCGGCTACTTCCTGTTCCAAGAAGTCAATGAGATGCGCACTCATTGCTTCCGCATCTTCATCCACAGCTTTCAGGAATCGCGGCGCATCAGGTATAGCACTGGGTACGATCGCCGCTATCTTTTTCCATCCGCAGGGAATTGCTGTCTTACCGATGCGGTCTCCGGCATGGATAAGTGGGATCGGGGTCCGGTGCGGTGGATCCTGCAGTACATAAATGTCATGGAGTCCTTCCAATGCTGCGGGCTGCGTCACGTTCACTTCCACAATCACGTGTTCGGCTTCCGCTGCGAAGGTCGGCGAGTTTCCCACTGAAGTGGTCGGTACGATATCCCCTTCCTCGGTAATCGCCGCCGCTTCAATCACGGCATACTGCAGCCGGCCGAAGAATCCTTCCCGGATTTGTTGTGCCAGATTGCTTAAATGCATATCCTCATAGACTACGGATCCCGTATTAATCTCCTGCCGAAGCTCCTTCGTCGTTTGATACGGGTACCGCGACCGAATCCCATGCACTCTCGCCAGCGCACCGTCACATTCATCTCCTGTCGAGCTTCCGGAAAACAGGTCGATCTGAAAATGTTCTTTTTCTATCCGTTTCGCCAGCGCCAGCGGTACTACTTTAGGATAACCAGCCGGTGTAAAACCGGAAACCCCAATCTTATCACCCGCTTGGATAAGACGGGCTGCCTGCTCTGCCGGCATGATTTTATCATAATACTGCTTATTGCGAACACGGTCATAAATGTCTATCATACTGGACATCCCTCCCCATCTAAAAACAGACCGCTACCCTATCATCGTTCCGACGGCTTATGCCGGACGGGGAAACCGCTTCATCTGTTCCCGCGCCGCCCGCACGCCGGCATCAAAGGCTTTGTCATTGGATTTGCGGAAGGCCGGCTTGAAATGTTCCTGTACTGCTTTCCGCACCAGTTCCACATCCACAAACCCGGCCAATGCCGCTATCGCTCCGATCGCTACGACGTTCGCCGCCACTTCCTTCCCCGTTTCCTCAATAGCCAGCTGTGTCATAGAAATAGCATACACATGCTTGATCTGCTTCGGCACCCGGTGTACATATTTGGGCTCAATCAGCAGGATCCCTTCCGGATCCATGTCCCGACAATACTTGTCACACGCCTGCTGGGACATCGCCAGGACAAAGTTCGGCTTCCGTACCGTCGGATAATTGATCGGCTGTGAATCGGAAATCAATTCCGACCGGCAGGCGCCTCCCCGCGCTTCCGGCCCATAGGACCGCGTCAAGACGACTTCCCGGCCATCCAGTTCTCCTACCGCTTTCGCAAAGATATCTCCCAGCAGCATCATTCCCTGCCCGCCGGATCCGCCGAATCGGATTTCATAATGATTCATTTTCATCGTTAGTTACCACCTTTCGCACGCTTGATAAGGGATGCGTATTGTTTCGTATATTCTTCCCGGTCCGTCCGTTCTACAAAGGTACCGATGATGAGTTTGTCTTTCAAGGCCGCTGCATCCATTTTTTCGGCCTGCTGCTTGACGACCGCTTTTTCTTTGTATGATAGCAGCATATCCGCCCCACTTCCCATTTTATTGAGCCGCCCGAACAGGGTGGGGCAGTCGCAGACCGCTTCCACGACGGAGAACCCGGGATGCTCGATGGCTTCCGCCAGTTCACGGATCAGCAGATTCACATGGTAGACCGTCGAGCGCGCGACATAAGTCGCCCCAGCCGCCTCTGCCAGGGAGCATATATCAAACGGCGTATCGATATTCCCATACACACTGGTCTTGGTCCTGCTGCCGCTTGGAGTCGTCGGCGAAAACTGCCCGCCGGTCATGCCATAGTTGCTATTATTAAAGACGATCGTCGTCAGATCAATATTCCTGCGGCAGGCATGGATAAAATGGTTCCCGCCGATAGAGGTGCAGTCGCCGTCCCCCGTTACAACAATCACCTTCAGCTTCGGGTTAAACATCTTGACCCCCGTCGCGTATGGCAGCGCCCGCCCGTGATTGGTGTGCAGTGCGCAGAAATTAGTATATCCGTTGGCCCGGCTGGAACAGCCGATCCCTGATACGACCACTATAGTATCCGGATCGACATCTGTCCGCGCGATTGCATGGACCAGCGCATTGATGACAATGCCGTTGCCACAGCCGGGACACCAGATATGCGGTAATTTATCCTGTCGTAAGTATCTATCAAAAACATGTTGGTTGTCAGGCATCTAGTTTTCCCCCTTTATCGCAGCCAGTATCGTTTCCGCTGCAATCATCTTCCCATTATTCTGGGTAATCTGCTGTACCGGGGTCGTCCCTGCCGATTCCCGCACGACGTGATACAGCTGCCCTTCATTCATTTCACATACAAAGATTTGTCGAACCTGCCGGCTCAATGCCGCCATTCGGTTTTCCGGAAACGGCCAAACTGTAACCGGACGGAACAGCCCCACCTTGATGCCCTGCCGGCGTGCCTGATCCACTGCGTCTTTAACGGACCGGGACAAGAGACCGATTGACACAACGAGCAGATCGGCTCCCGCCGTCTGGTATTCCTCATAGGATTCAATATCCGCTATATGGTTGTCGACCTTCCCCATCAACCGCTTAATATCATCCGTAATCAGCTGCGGGTCATCGGCAACGGGAAATCCGGTCTCATCATGGATCAATCCGCTGCAGTACCATCGATACCCGTCCCCGAAGGAGGCCATGGGCGGAATCCCCGTCCCATCATCCGCAAACGGTTTATAGTCTGCAGGCGCGCAGGTCGGCCGCTTGCGGTCAACGCATTCATATTCCGAACGCCGGGGGATCCGGATCCGTTCACTCATATGAGCCAGCATCGCATCCGTCAGAATGACGACCGGAGTCCGATAGGTTTCCGCCAGATTGAACGCCCGGATGGTTTCCGTATAGACTTCACTGACCGAATCCGGGGCCACTGCAATTACGGGATGATCGCCATGGACGCCCCACCGCACCTGCATGATATCGCCCTGAGCCGGCAGCGTCGCTACGCCTTGGCACGGCCCCTGCCGCATGGCATAGGCAATCACCAGCGGGACTTCCGCTACCACTGCATACCCTAAATTTTCCTGCATCAGGGAGTACCCCGGGCCGCTCGTCGCCGTCATAGCCTTGGCTCCGGCGCAGGATGCCCCGATGACGGCGGCAATCGAAGCCAGTTCATCTTCCATCTGCATAAACTTCCCGCCTGCTTTCGGCAGCAGTGCTGATGATAATTCCGCAATTTCAGTCGCCGGCGTAATCGGATACCCCGCAAAAAACCGCATTCCGGCGGCAATGGCGGCATGCGTACAGGCCTCATTGCCTGTCATAATTTCATAGGTTTCCTCCATCATGCATTCCTCCTTATCCGGATGGCAAAATCCGGGCATCGCAATTCACAAAGCTGGCAGCCGATACATGCTTCCGACCTTGCAAACACCGGCTTTCCTTCCTCAGTTCTGTCATACACCTGTTTCGGGCATAAGGCCGCGCAAATCCCACATCCCTTACACAACTTTTCATCAAATATAAATGTAACTGTTCCCATATTCTCCACGTCTACCTCTTTTCATATAATCATAATATTCTAATTAAATTTACCAATTATGCTGTTACTGTATTAAAGAAACGGCATATTCTGCAATTGCCAGTGATGCAGTTATTCCTGGAGATTCAATACCAACTAAATCAATTAAATTGCTCAATCCATGTTTTTCTTCATTACAAATAACAAAATCAGCCCATGGGTCATGAGGTGCCTGATTTTTAGGTCGTATTCCTGACATATCTATTTGTAGATCGTTTCGTTCAATAAAAGGTAAATAGTTATGTGCAGCCTGATAAAATTCTTCCAGATGGCTGGGATCTACGTCATAGTCATCTTTATTATCTACATAAAATGCACTAGGCCCTAACTTAGCCATTCCATCCAAACTTTTTGTAATGTGGGTTCCTAATCCTTGAAGGTTTTTTAACGGTGGTGGATAAATAAGATGTGATACCATTTTTGATTTTCCGGCACTAATAGAGAAGTACTCTCCTTTTACAGGATAAATTCGATATTTTTCCTTATCAATATCAATCCCTAATTGTTGTGGAATAAAATCACTATACAAACCTGCACAATTAAATAAACAATCGGCTTCCAAAACATCCTCTTTTCCTTTAGGATCTATGAAATACACACCATACCCATTCTTAGTTTTTTTCACATCCTCTACTTGATGTTTATACGCAATCATAACTTCATTCTTAATTGATTTTTGTTCCAATCGGGTCATCAACATATGCGTATCAATAATACCCGTTGTTTCAGAATAAAGGGCTCCAGTAGCACATATATTGGGCTCCATCTCATTCACTTCTTTTTGAGACAAATATCGTAATCCGTGAACACCGTTTTTTATGCCTTGCTCATAAATCTGGTGAACAGCTTTTTCTTCTTCTGTGTTACGAGTAATAATAATTTTACCAATCCGTTGATACGGAACTTTATTTTTTTCACAAAAATGATACAACATTTGATTTCCTGAAACACAAAGTTTTGCTTTCAATGAACCTGTCGGATAATACATTCCTGCATGAATAACCTCACTATTACGACTGGAGGTTTCTTGCCCAAACTTGGAATGTTTCTCAAAAAGAATTACACTCTTATCAGGATATTGACGACTTAATGCTTCTGCAACAGCTAATCCAATAACTCCTGCTCCCACAATAATAAAATCAACCTTTTCCATTGTTATTTACGCCCTCTTTCTCTTATTTTTTACATTTATATGATATCATACATATTTATAGAATTAAAGGCTATTTAGTCATTTTTAATATGCTTATTTAGCATATTACTTTATCCTATTTATTGCAGTAATTAACTGGATAAAAAGCATTATAATCACAAGTTAAACAATTTACTTATATATGTATGATAACATATATAAACATGATATTTAATCAAAATATGAATATGTTTTATGCACTAATAAGAACGTTAAATCAACGAAATCTATTATCATCAAAAAATCCTACTTGAAGTGTTACAAGTAGGATTCTAAATAAGTATACTATTTTTATAAAAAAATTGGTTAAGACAGGATAGATAGAGTACAATTAAGTTCGTAAAAGTAAAAAAAGAAAAGTCATCAAAACTCCGAAAAGGTAATCATTGAGCAAACCAATAAGGAGTAAGCAATTGATGGCTTACCAAAATCTACCGTATCTTTTAAAAAATGCTATTAAAATTTATATCGAATAGATATCCCATGCGAGCTATGTTGAAATGGCATTATGAAATATACTTAAAGTATTACGTAACGTGTTTATTTATGATTAAAATAGTACCACTAGAATCTATTGCTATATATTTACTATTATTATTTATAAATACCTTTTCAGATAATCCAAAATCATGATCATTGATAATTATAAAATCAGCATTATACTTTTTGACAACTGATAAAATCACTGAATCAGAAAAAACAATCTTAATTACTCCTTTAACGTCTATACAAGACGGTATTATTTCAAAAAATTTATTTAAAACCTTCGAGCCCTGTTTTTCTATTTTTAATATAACTTGTTCTCTTATATCTTGTCCATTATTAACAACCTGATAAAATCTAGAAATAACCGCTGCAACATTAACTACATAAACCAATGTAATTATTGTTCTAAATGTCATTGCCATTATAATAGCATGTTCTAATACATGTTTTGAATTAGTCGATTCATTAATAAACACAACAATATTTTTGTATTTTTTCATGGAAATAACTTCCTTCCATTGTACCATTTGAAAAATTTAATATAATATTTCAGCCTCCTAATAATATGGCTTATGAATAAAATGATGTTATTGTTTCAAAACTATTTATAATATATTTTACATAAATTAAGTTTATCATATAAGCTATGGACTTATTACTTATAAATAGTATTAAAATTTTTTTTGTTTCTTGATCTAAGAAAATCACTAAACTTAGATTTTTTAACATAGTTATAAAACAAGTTTGATATTTTGTTTTCCAAGCTACTTTGTTTAAAAATCAACCATGTACTACGTGTAAACGGCGATTTATCTTTATAATACAATTTTTTCGTATAAAGAGGATAAGGACATTCTTGAATTAAAATTTCTGGTAAAAATCCATATCCTAATCCACTAAAAACCATTTCTTTACACAAGTCAAGATTAGTAACATGGCTGCCAATTTGTGGCGGTTGTTCAAAATTATCTTTCCACCATTTTTTTATTAATTCATAATAATACTCTTCATATGGATATGATACTTGTTTCATATTAGGTAAATCATTAAGTTCAAATGGTCTTTTATTTACTAATAATACTGGATATGAAAGAAGAAAAATTTTTTCTTCTTTTGAAAATTCATCACAATGTTTAGTAAATCCAAAATCTACTAACTGAGAATTAACTAATTTTAATATTTCTGTACTAGGTTTAATATAAATCTCAAATTGAACTTTAGGATAAAAACCTTGAAATTTTTCAAGAAATGCTGGCAAATAATATCTTCCAATAATACTTGGTGACGCAATTTTTAATGTTCCAACAATTCCTTTCCCCACATCAGACAAATTATTTTTAAAATCATTAATATCTGCTAATATTTTATTAGCAAACTGGGCTGTATACTTTCCATGTGCCGTAAAAGTAATCCCTTTGTTAGAACGATAAATTAACTTATACCCCAAACTTTCCTCTATATGTTTAATTCTGGTTGTAACGGCTGGTTGAGAAATATAAAAAGCATCAGCTGCTTTAGTAATATTTTTATATTTATAAAGAGCACTAATAATCAGTAAATCTCTTTCATCCATAAAAAACCTCCTTTATCAACAAAAATATAATTTTATATTTCCCCCGTTTATTAAAAATACTTAAGGTATTTCATAAACTTGCAAGTATTTTCTTTTTTATGATACTGCCGAAACATTCCTATTAAACAAATTTACAAATATTCTCTTAAAATAAAAATTTCCCGTTTTAGTATAACTCTATTTTTCTCTTTTATTATAATAATATTTTAAATATTTCAAATTATACACTTAATAAATATTTAGGATTATTCTTTATCATCACTTCAATATCCGAAGCAGGAATACCACAAGAAATCATATCTGCTACATAATGTTGAATTCCTGTAACCGGCAATTCATTGAATATTTGCCCAAAATCAGTACTCATAACCGTAGTTTCCGCTCCAACCTGTTTAATCTGCTCTGCCACCTCTCCGATCGGCAGCTGCTGTGAGGAATGGGCTGCATAATAGCAGCGTTCAAAATAAACACCTTGAGATGCTAATTCTTTCTGTATAGCTACCGGCATCTTTGTAAATTCCCATTCAGGATGTGTTACCAATATCTTTTTTACCCCTTTTTCTTTTGCTAAAGAAATAATCTTCAAACTTTCTTCTATACTTAGGTGCCCCGTTCCTAATATAACATCGTTTTCAGCAATCATCTCCAATATCGGATATATTTCCGGTATTATTTTTCCATAGGCATCTGTAATTCTTACCGCTTTAGATATATCCTGATGTGAACACCGCAAATGATTCTCTGCTGTAATCGTTGGCATCCACACCTCTTTTGCCCCCAGCTGTAAGGCTGTTTCTACTGCCTCTGGATTAAAACCACCTACCATATTATTTAATACAATTCCCCCAAATACATTGATTCCGGGTACGCATTCACACACTAGCGTGGCTCGAGCAGCAGTCAGGCCATAATGACTCTTTAACATGATCCCAACCATATGGGCTTCCCTAGCTGCCCTTGCAAGTCCTATGTCAGACAACTTTCGTTCGGTAATATCAGGACTGCCATGTAAATGCATGTCAATTGCTCCCTCAATCAATTGCTTTATTTCTAACTGATCCATGCCCTTCATCCCCTTATGACCCACTACCACTAAAACATCTACTTCATACTTTCTAGATTTAACTATCTAAAATCTTTCCTTTTGTTTCCGGTAAAAACATGACGCTTATAGTTCCACATATAAAAAATAAAGTAGTAATCAACAAAGAGGCTCCAATACCATAGGTCTTAGCCAACACGCCAATAATAACCGGAGCCAGTGCACTAATTCCACGACCGAAATTATAAACAAATCCTTGGGCAGTCCCTCTTACTTGTGTCGGAAATAATTCCGACAAAAAAGGGCCGAATCCACTAAAATATCCAGAACCAAACAGTCCAACAATAGGTCCTAATACAAAAAGCATCACAGGATCACGCGTATTGCCATAAATCGGTACTATGCCACCGGCAATAAGCATAAAAATAGCAAATGTTTTTTTCCTGCCTATCTTATCACTAATAATACCAAATGAAGAATATCCAATAAAAGCACCTATTTGCATAGCGATAACCCATCCAGAAGTTTTTACAATATCTAGCCCCGCTCCCCCATGTGCAATAGGTGTAGATAAAAATCCAGGCAGCCATGTAAAAAGTCCCCAATACGCTAATTGAGCAAATGCTACAAACACGCAGGACAATATTGTATAATACAATAAATGAGGCTGGAATATCTGCAAAAAGGTAAATCGTTCTTTCGAAGTATTCTTTTCATGATAAAACTTTTTTGTTTCTTTATTTTTCAACCATAACTCCGACTCGGATACACTTGTAATGGTAAAAATGAGAATGAGTACACTGGGAACAATCCCCGCAAAAAACAATGCACGCCACCCCCAAATGGGCAAAATCAATCCAGACAGACCTGCTGCCAATATATAACCAATTGCCCATCCCCCCTGCATAATACCGCCTGCTTTTCCACGGTGTTCCGGGGGCCATGATTCAGAAACCAGCAAGGATCCCGCCGACCATGCCCCTCCCATCCCGAGCCCCAGAACTGTACGATAAACCACCAGTTCACTCAGAGAATGCGCTATACCGCTCAGTCCTGTAAACAATGTATAAATTCCAATCGAAAAGACCAATGCTTTTTTCCGGCCAAAATAATCCGCAAAAATACCAAACCCAGTCCCTCCAATTGCGGAGGATAATAAGGTTACAGATGCCAACATACCTGCGGCCGCCGTATCAATATGAAACTCTTGTATAATACTTGTCAATGCCATAATATATAATAACATATCCATTGCATCTAAAGTCCATCCGCCCATAGCACCTATCAAGGCATTCCGCTGTACTTTATCAACGCTGTGGTACCATTTTTCCTGTTCAGCCATCTGTATCCCTCCACATGGTATAACGGTCACCAGAAAAACATCATATATTAATACATACAATTTACTTAAAATAGAAATATGTTTATATAAAACCAATCCAATGCCAATATGTAGCTGCACACAAAGCATATAGTAAACAAGCTATTATGGCTATAGGAATGCCTACTTTCGGAAAATCACTGACTTTTAATTGATCTGTACCATATACTAATATATTCGGATTGGTGCAATAAAACATTAAAACTGGATACCCTCCAATAATCATAGCCGCAGGAATTGTCAATAGTTCTGGTGGATATCCGGCAGCATTACCTAAAGACAGCACCATAGGTAATAGTGCTGTAGCCATAACAGTGGTTCCTACGAACAAAAAATGCATAAATTGACACACTAACATAACAATTATCATTACAACAACTACAGACATCGTCTGTAATCCAAAAAATGAGAAAATCACAGATGCCAACCATTTTGTTGCCCCACTAGACATGAGAATACCCCCTAAACTAATCCCACCACCTGCGATTAAAAGAACATTCCAGCTTACATGTTTAGAAGCTTCTTTCCAAGTCAGAACTCCTACTTTAGGCAAAAACAAAAATATAATTCCAGCCAAACATGCTGTAGTTGTATCAATTTTAGTTTTAAAGCCTGTCATCCACAATATTACAACACCTATAAAAACAATCAAAGCATATTTTTCACGATAACTTATGGGTCCCATATCTTTCAAACTTTGTTTTATAAATTCATTTCCTCCAGGTAATGAATTCTCTTCTGGCTTAAACAAAATTTGAATGAAAACCCAAGTTAAGAATGTCATTATCAAAGCCGGTAAAAATCCTATTTTAAGCCATTCCATATAGGAAATCGCTGGTCCCCCCGCGGCTTGAATATAATTAATAGCAACTGGGTTGGGAACCGTTCCGGTTAAAATACCCGAGCTAATAGTCGCATTTGTCAATGTCAATGTTAATAAAATATTAGCACCAAATCGAGTTTTCCCTTTACGATTAAATAAAGAAATAATTTCTATACAAACCGGCAATAAAATAGCCACACGAGCTGTGCTAGAAGGGATTAGAAATGTTAACACAATACTTGCAATCATAACACCAAATGTAATCTGTAAGGTAGAACTACCAACGCATTTTAAAATTAAGTAAGTAAGTCTTTTAGCTAGAGATGTTTCAATCATTCCTGCTGCCAATAAAAATGAACCAAACATCAAAAAAACAGAAGAAGATCCAAATGGAGCAAGGCTAGGACCAACCTTTACAATTCCCAATAATACTGCTAATGGTGGTATGGCAATACTTGTAATGACTAATGGTAACCCTTCAGTAAGATATAGTATGAATATCCCTGAAAAGAGTACTAAAGCCGCATGTCCACTAACAGTCAATCCTTGAGGAATTGGAGTTAAATATACCAATAACGCCACAATAATAGCTAATGGTAATCCTATCTTTTTACGTAATTTACCAAATATACTGCTATCCAAATTTTCAGTCATAGCAATCTGTCCCCTCCTAACAATACAATACTATAATGAGTTACTGTATCTACCGTAACTTACTATATATAATTAAATTTTAAGATGGATCATATTTTAAAATATATAACGACTCTCAAAAACTTAGGTACATTCAAAGAAAGTATAAAGAAAACTTTTTCCATTTTAGAAGTACACTTTTTCTGCATAATGCTTCTGACAAATATCCAATACATAGTCGCATACTATTTTCCGATTCCTTATTATGTCATGCGTATATAAAATCTTTACTATGTCATTATAGTATTAAACATAAGAAAGAGGAAATATTTGTTCTTTATACCCCCCATAAAATAAATTTCAACAATGTATCATCTCTAATTAACTATGTAGAATATGATACATTGTCAAAATTCATACTTTTATTACCACATGACATGAAAATACTACAATTTACAAATATATATCTTATTTTATATTATTTCCAATTTTGTTTTTTCACTTTTTCTTTTGTCAAATCAGCACATCGTCCCGCTTTTAAAACAGAGCTATCTGTTACATGACCTACTAATTTTTGAGCAAGTCTTGCCGTATCCATTGCTTTTAAAAGATTTACTCCCGTACATACCCCCATTTCATGTAACATATGAATAATATCTTCAGTTGCTACATTACCAGATGCTCCTGGAGCAAAGGGACATCCACCAAGTCCGGCAAACGCACCATCAAAAACAGTAATTCCGGCCTGCATAGCCATTACAATATTCGCTAAAGCCATATCCCGTGTATTATGAAAATGCATAACCCATCGTATCTGCGGATAATGCTTTACCATATATCTCCCTAATTCATAAACTTGACGGGGATTAGCCATCCCTGTTGTATCAGACAAAGACAATTCTGTAATACCCAATTTTAAGAATCGATCTACCACTTTTTCTATTTGTTCTACTGGCACTCTTCCCTGAAAAGGACACCCAAATGATGTAGAGATGGCGCCAGATACTTCCATTCCATTTTTTTTAACAAACTCAACACATTGATTAAATCCTTCCATCATTTCTAACGGTTTCTTATTAAAGTTATTAATACAATGTGCTTCACTTGCAGAAACTGTTAATTTAACTTTCTTGATACCTGATTGAAATGCCCGTTCCACTCCTTTAAGATTGGGAACCAAGGCACGATATTCTACACCATCCACTTTTTGCATGGCTGATACTAATTTATCCGTATCAGCCATTGCTGGTACTGCCTTAGGATGTACAAAAGAACCTACTTCAATAATCTTTATTCCTGATGCTATAACCGAATTCAGCAGTTTTAATTTTTCATCTACACTAAGTAAGGTCTTTTCATTTTGCAATCCATCCCGCAAACCTACTTCACAAATAGTAACTTTTTCTGGCCACTGTATGTTCTTCTCCATTCTTTATCAGCTCCTTGTATGATAAATTAAATAATCTTTTTTTCTTTTAACTCATCAATTTCTTTATCATCCAAACCTAATAAGTTTTTATATACAATTCGATTATGCTCTCCCAATTTAGGTCCCACCCATTTAATGCTTCCGGGTGTAGCACTTAATTTAGGAACAATACCAGGCATTTTTATAGTACCAAAGTCTGGGTGCGATACTTCAACAATATCCTGCCGCGCTGCATAATGCGGGTCATTAAAAATATCCTCCATATTATATACCAAACTAACGGGAGCACCCGCTTCATCAAGAATAGATTTTATTTCTTTATAATTATGTTGACCCATCCAATCAATAACAATTTTTTCCACGAGTGTATTATTTTTTACTCGTGCTCCGTTGGTATTAAATCGTTCATCCGTCAAAAGGTCTTCTCTACCAATTCCCTTAGCAAAATATTCAAAAGTTCTGTCTGTACTACAAACTAAAACTACCCATTTACCATCTTGTGTCTTAAATGTACCGGAAGGACTAGCTGATCCACTAATGCTCGGCCTCCGTTCCGTAATTTTTCCGGCAATGTCATAATTAGCTACAGCACCTTCAAGCATACGAAAAATGCTTTCATATAAACTAAGATCGACTTCTTGCCCTTCCCCTGTCTGGTCACGATGATAAATACAAACCATCGCTGCATATGCTGCATATAAACCTGTTACATAATCACAAAGTGAAATAGGTGGGTTTACAGGTGCTCTATCAGGAAATCCTGTCATATACGTTAGCCCGGAAAAAGCAGTTGCCGGTGTTCCAAAACCTGCCAGCCTCTTATTAGGTCCCGTTTGTCCATACCCGGTAATACGTAATACGATGATTTTAGGATTAGCTTTCTTTAGAATTTCATACGTCAATCCCCATTTATCAAATGTTCCCGTTCTAAAGTTTTCAATAATAATATCGCTTTGTGCAACCAATTTAAGAAAAATGTTTTTTCCTTCTTCTCGTCTAAGGTCAAGCGTAATGCTTTTCTTATTCCTTGCAAACGTTGCCCATCGTAAAGATTTATTTTCATAAAGAGGTCCCATATTACGTCCTGAATCTCCTTTCCCCGGCATTTCCACCTTTAAAACATCTGCCCCAAAATCACCCAGCAGCGCTGCACCAAAAGGTCCTGCAATAACTGTGGATGTATCAAGTACACGAATGCCTTCTAATGCTGACATATCTCTCACTCCCATTTATAAAATTTAAAATATTTTTAATATTTTTCAATTCATGTCATGCTGGTTGGGAAAACTGCTTCATCTGTTCCCGCGCCGCCCGCACGCCGGCATCAAAGGCTTTGTCATTGGATTTGCGGAAGGCCGGCTTGAAATGTTCCTGTACTGCTTTCCGCACCAGTTCCACATCCACAAACCCGGCCAATGCCGCTATCGCTCCGATCGCTACGACGTTCGCCGCCACTTCCTTCCCCGTTTCCTCAATAGCCAGCTGTGTCATAGAAATAGCATACACATGCTTGATCTGCTTCGGCACCCGGTGTACATATTTGGGCTCAATCAGCAGGATCCCTTCCGGATCCATGTCCCGACAATACTTGTCACACGCCTGCTGGGACATCGCCAGGACAAAGTTCGGCTTCCGTACCGTCGGATAATTGATCGGCTGTGAATCGGAAATCAATTCCGACCGGCAGGCGCCTCCCCGCGCTTCCGGCCCATAGGACCGCGTCAAGACGACTTCCCGGCCATCCAGTTCTCCTACCGCTTTCGCAAAGATATCTCCCAGCAGCATCATTCCCTGCCCGCCGGATCCGCCGAATCGGATTTCATAATGATTCATTTTCATCGTTAGTTACCACCTTTCGCACGCTTGATAAGGGATGCGTATTGTTTCGTATATTCTTCCCGGTCCGTCCGTTCTACAAAGGTACCGATGATGAGTTTGTCTTTCAAGGCCGCTGCATCCATTTTTTCGGCCTGCTGCTTGACGACCGCTTTTTCTTTGTATGATAGCAGCATATCCGCCCCACTTCCCATTTTATTGAGCCGCCCGAACAGGGTGGGGCAGTCGCAGACCGCTTCCACGACGGAGAACCCGGGATGCTCGATGGCTTCCGCCAGTTCACGGATCAGCAGATTCACATGGTAGACCGTCGAGCGCGCGACATAAGTCGCCCCAGCCGCCTCTGCCAGGGAGCATATATCAAACGGCGTATCGATATTCCCATACACACTGGTCTTGGTCCTGCTGCCGCTTGGAGTCGTCGGCGAAAACTGCCCGCCGGTCATGCCATAGTTGCTATTATTAAAGACGATCGTCGTCAGATCAATATTCCTGCGGCAGGCATGGATAAAATGGTTCCCGCCGATAGAGGTGCAGTCGCCGTCCCCCGTTACAACAATCACCTTCAGCTTCGGGTTAAACATCTTGACCCCCGTCGCGTATGGCAGCGCCCGCCCGTGATTGGTGTGCAGTGCGCAGAAATTAGTATATCCGTTGGCCCGGCTGGAACAGCCGATCCCTGATACGACCACTATAGTATCCGGATCGACATCTGTCCGCGCGATTGCATGGACCAGCGCATTGATGACAATGCCGTTGCCACAGCCGGGACACCAGATATGCGGTAATTTATCCTGTCGTAAGTATCTATCAAAAACATGTTGGTTGTCAGGCATCTAGTTTTCCCCCTTTATCGCAGCCAGTATCGTTTCCGCTGCAATCATCTTCCCATTATTCTGGGTAATCTGCTGTACCGGGGTCGTCCCTGCCGATTCCCGCACGACGTGATACAGCTGCCCTTCATTCATTTCACATACAAAGATTTGTCGAACCTGCCGGCTCAATGCCGCCATTCGGTTTTCCGGAAACGGCCAAACTGTAACCGGACGGAACAGCCCCACCTTGATGCCCTGCCGGCGTGCCTGATCCACTGCGTCTTTAACGGACCGGGACAAGAGACCGATTGACACAACGAGCAGATCGGCTCCCGCCGTCTGGTATTCCTCATAGGATTCAATATCCGCTATATGGTTGTCGACCTTCCCCATCAACCGCTTAATATCATCCGTAATCAGCTGCGGGTCATCGGCAACGGGAAATCCGGTCTCATCATGGATCAATCCGCTGCAGTACCATCGATACCCGTCCCCGAAGGAGGCCATGGGCGGAATCCCCGTCCCATCATCCGCAAACGGTTTATAGTCTGCAGGCGCGCAGGTCGGCCGCTTGCGGTCAACGCATTCATATTCCGAACGCCGGGGGATCCGGATCCGTTCACTCATATGAGCCAGCATCGCATCCGTCAGAATGACGACCGGAGTCCGATAGGTTTCCGCCAGATTGAACGCCCGGATGGTTTCCGTATAGACTTCACTGACCGAATCCGGGGCCACTGCAATTACGGGATGATCGCCATGGACGCCCCACCGCACCTGCATGATATCGCCCTGAGCCGGCAGCGTCGCTACGCCTTGGCACGGCCCCTGCCGCATGGCATAGGCAATCACCAGCGGGACTTCCGCTACCACTGCATACCCTAAATTTTCCTGCATCAGGGAGTACCCCGGGCCGCTCGTCGCCGTCATAGCCTTGGCTCCGGCGCAGGATGCCCCGATGACGGCGGCAATCGAAGCCAGTTCATCTTCCATCTGCATAAACTTCCCGCCTGCTTTCGGCAGCAGTGCTGATGATAATTCCGCAATTTCAGTCGCCGGCGTAATCGGATACCCCGCAAAAAACCGCATTCCGGCGGCAATGGCGGCATGCGTACAGGCCTCATTGCCTGTCATAATTTCATAGGTTTCCTCCATCATGCATTCCTCCTTATCCGGATGGCAAAATCCGGGCATCGCAATTCACAAAGCTGGCAGCCGATACATGCTTCCGACCTTGCAAACACCGGCTTTCCTTCCTCAGTTCTGTCATACACCTGTTTCGGGCATAAGGCCGCGCAAATCCCACATCCCTTACACAACTTTTCATCAAATATAAATGTAACTGTTCCCATATTCTCCACGTTTGCCTCTCTCCTTACTAAATTTTACTTTTTTACTATATTTTGAAAACAAAATTAATAATACTATACATGCATAACTTCATTTATTTTACTCATCTCCTTGATTGCTATAATAAACATAAAGTTATACATGTATTTCATTTATTTCATAATTCACTGTATCCTTTTGAAATAACATTGTAAAATAGTTTAATTTTATGCAGTATATTAATAAAAATTATGGATATTTTTATTTTTATTAATATACTATTATTAAATTATATATTTTACGAAATATTTTCATAAAATAAAAAAAATAACACCCATATTGTATTTCTTGAACTATTAATTCAGAACGCAATAGCTCAATGTAAAATATAGGTGTACGTTATTATACATTGAATTTTCATTGTTTTACCTTAAACGTACGATTACATAAAAATAGTAGTTATTTATACAGGATATAAATAACTACTATTTTCTTTTTCCTTTCTTATTAGAATCTTAATGTCTCCCGTTCCAGATGGATTAACAGCAACAGCTTGGAACATGTTTGCAGTATATTGTGCTGCTATTTTAGGATTAATCTTACAACCAGCCGGAGAATCTATTGTTATGCTAGTCGTTATTGCTTTTGATGCTTTTATTGTCCTTCTCCCACAGCTTTTATGCGGATACGGCAAGCACTGTGTAGCTTGTTTTTCAGCATTTCTTATTACCCAAGCTTTCATTGATAGCAGTCTCGGCAAACGAATAGCTTACTGGATGATAAGAATATTTGGAAAATCATCATTAGGATTAGTTTTTGGACAAATGATTACTGCCCCTTTTACTTAGTTTTGCCACTCACTCTAATACAACCCGATCTGGTGGCATTATTTATCCAATTTTCAAAAACGTTGCTATAACACTAGGCTCTACTCCCGGATCAACAAGTCGAAAAATTGGATCTTATATTACAATTGCCGGTTATGCAATCAGCATGTCTACATCAGCTGTTTTTTTAACGACTTGTGCTCCCAATATATTAACTGTAGGACTTACTAAAAATATATTAAATATAACGGTTAGATGGGCACAGTTGAAAATTTTATATCATAAAAATATTCCATACTACATTATTTAAAATTTCTGTGTTAAACTTTAGTTATATTCGTTAGAAACTAAATATTATGCTATAATATTCAATAAGTATACCATCAACAGTAACTATGAGTATAACCTATATTCTTTACACATTTGTTCTCATAAATAAACCACCAAAAAGATCGTTAAAAAAGGGGAAATTAGTATGATACAAAACAAAAATAAAGTAAAGATTTCACAAGAAATCGTAAATTATTTACGAGAACAAATAAAAATTGGATACTTTCCTATTGAAAGTCAAATTCCAATCGAAAAAGATTTAATGCTTCAATTTCATGCAAGTCGTGTTTCTATCCGTGAAGCGTTAGCCATTTTAGCAAATGAAGGTCTCATTTACACAATTCGAGGCAAGGGTAGTTTTGTAAAAGCACGCTTTCCTTCAATACCACATCAAGAAAACTATGTCGATTTTTTTGATGAATTAATGCGAAAAACAAATGATAACCCTACTTATATTTTATTTATAATGGAATTGCGTAAAATTCTAGAATGTGGAATGGTAGAATTGGCAGCATTACGTGCTACTCCCAAAAATATAATTGAAATGAAAATAAATTTAAGGGCATTTAGTGATGCGTCTAAAGAACACAAAGAAACCGTAACTTTAGATTATGCACTGCATTATAGCATTGCAAAAGCAAGCAAGAATGAAGTATTAAGTAATTTACTTAATAAACTGCACAATATGTATTACCAAATTATTTTATCAAAGCGAGAACATATAAAAACAAATGAAGAATTTAAACAGTTAATAGCAGAACACGAAAGAATAATTCGTGCCATTGAAAAGCATGATCCTCAATTAGCCAAAGAAGCCATGTCAAAACATCTAGAAAGATCACATCACATTGCCGAATCTATATTGATTAAACACATGTTGTAATGGAATAAGAGGGCACATGCTTTTTCTGTTTTCTAGATAGAGACAATCTTCAATTTTGTGTAAACCTTCGATAAAGGGTTCTATAATAAATGTTGGGGTAAGACTAGACAATCCATTGTCTGCCTTACCCCATTTTGCGTAAAAAGATGGACATAACAGCATACGAAAAAATAAAAACACTGGACCTCTTATGAGCTGCCACATATATCTATCCAATCATTCCGAAAAATGACCGTAACATATATCCTTCCAGCTGTAAATTTTAAAGAAGCATCAGAATTTGCCCGACACTCTAATATCCAAACAACGGCGAAAGCCTATTCAGAAATTCTTTCCAGCAGAAGAGAAATACCGACTATGTTACTGAACAATATTGTTGATGGTGCTATTCAATCTCAAGGAATAAAAATAAACATCCCAACAAAAAACGACAAAATAATTCCAATAAATGCCCCTGTTGCAGAAAAAAAGTCCCAAAAACAAGCCCCAAAAGCTAAATAATGAAAAAAATATGGGTTCTCGATTATCTCGAGAACCCAGTAATTATCTATGGCGGAAAGGGTGGGATTCGAACCCACGGAGCTTTAGAGGCTCGACGGTTTTCAAGACCGCTTCCTTCAACCACTCGGACACCTTTCCATGCCGCATAATATTATACCAAACATATGTGATTTGCGTCAAGAAAATTTTTTGTGTTTTATTCAAATAAATTATTTTTTTTCTTTGAAAAATGAGGTGAATCTCCCCATTTTTCAAATCCAACCGTATCGCCTACAGATGCAACACGTCCTTCCAAACAGTGCCGGCATTGTTCCGGACTGTCTTCGACACAAGGCTTATTATCATACAGCAGATATTGTGGACGAAATTCCGGCAGTGTAACGATAGGCATCAAAACATTGGCTCCTGCTTTCAGTCCCAATTCTCTTCCCAAGGGGTTCAATGCCTGCAACGCCGTAGTCGCGGCAATATTCACGTCGCGGAGAAACAGTCGGGTTACAGCAATCATGTTTAACCCCAGTGTAAAACGGCGTGATTTACACTGCAGTGAATCATCACCTGCAGCAATAACATGTTTTCCGATAGGTGTATTATGATGAACTACATAAGGTCCCATTCCAATCATATCGATATCCATATCTCGATAAAAAAGGATATCGTCCGCTAAGTCTTCTATAGTTTGTCCCGGCAATCCTATCATATCCCCCGTCCCTACTTGATAGCCTATGCGGCGCAGGGATTCAAGACAGTTCTTGCGTACAGTCCATTCATGATGACCATCCTGCGGATGGATCTGTTTATATAGCTCAGGATTACTGGACTCAATACGCAAAAGATAGCGATGTGCTCCGGCTTCAAACCAGCGGCGATATGTATCCTCTTTTTGTTCTCCCACACATAAGGTTATCCCTAGTTCACCGTGGCTCATTTTTTTTATATCTCGTACGAGTTGCTCAATATACGTAGCAAAATCAGCATCTTGCCGTTCACCTGACTGTAAGGTTAAGGATCCATATCGATTGTTATATGCCCACTGCGCCATGGATAAAATATCTTCCCGTTTTGTATTAAACCGTTTCACTTCGTGGTTATCTTTTCGGATGCCACAATAACAACAGTTTTTAATGCAACGATTGGAAAATTCAATAAGGCCTCGATAATAAACAACGCGCCCTACACAATCGGCTTTCACAGCGTAGGCTGCATCATAAAGCTGCTGCAGCTGTCCGTTATCCGTCAAACTTAGCAGATATATCAAATCATCACGAGTCATATTCTGTTTTTTTAATAATTGTGAAAAATTATTCATCTTATATCTCCTAGTATAGATATTTTATTTTCCGTAATTATCAACATGTAATTTTTCAAACACCAAAAATGTCAAACTCAAGATCATCGCCACAACCGTAGCCAATCCCATCCCTTTAAGCTGTACGGGTCCCAAAATAATGGTGGCTCCGCTTAACCCGGAAACCATTGTAACCGCCGTAAGAATAAGATTTTTAGAGCGTGTATAATCTACCTTTTTTTCAATAAGCATGCGAATACCAGAACTGGCAATAAAACCAAACAGCAAAATACACACCCCACCCATTACAGGGGTCGGAATCCCATGAATCAAGGCAGCAATCTTGCCGACAAACGAAAAAATAATAGCAAACACAGCAGCACCGGCAATAACCCAAACACTATACACGCCTGTAATTGCCATAACTCCCATATTTTCACCATATGTCGTATTGGGAGTCGATCCAACAAGTCCAGAAATAACATTAGACAATCCATCAGCAAATAACGAGCGATGCAATCCCGGATCTTTAATAAGATCGCGTCCTATAATATCACTTGTCACAAATAAATGTCCCAAATGTTCCGCAAAAACCACAAACAATGCCGGCATAATCATCATAATAGCGCTGAAGTTAAACTTCGGTGCATAGAAAGTGGGTGCTGACAGCCATGCTGCTTCTTGGACCGGAGCAAAGTCAACTACTCCCATAAAGAAAGAAAGAATATATCCTGCCACAACACCGATCAATATAGGAATAATTCCGATAAATCCTCGTCCCAATACAGTCGCCAAAATAGTAACGATGAGAGTAAACATAGAAATAATCATAGCGGTTTCATTTGTCATTCCTTGTGTTTCACCCAAAAATCCTGACATGGTCATCGCCAAGGGTGCTAATTCCAGTCCAATGATAGCGACAATAGATCCCATTGCAGCCGGAGGAAACAATACATCAATCCAGTGCGTTCCCACTTTATCTACTACCAGTGCTAAAATCATGAAGGAAAATCCGAAAACAATAAATCCTCCTTGTGCATCCCCGTAAGTCATTCCCGGTGTGGCACAAACGGCAAGAACAGGGGAAATAAACGCAAAACTGGAACCCAGATAAGCAGGCAAACGTCCTTTACATAAATACAAATACAAAAGAGTTCCAATTCCATTCATGAATAAAGCAATGGCCGGATCTACATGAAGCAGAAAAGGAACTAGAACAGTCGATCCAAACATGGCAAATAAATGCTGTAAACTTAACGGAATGGTCGGCAATATCGGCAACCGTTCATCAACCTGAATAATTCTTCTCATTATAATTATATCCTCCTCAGCAAATCAGTTAATGTAAAGGAAACTGACTTTTTGTTTCCTCTCTCATAGACGGCAACATCACGCGTGCCGACATTTGCGCCTTTCGAACCGCCTCATTCAAATTCTTCTTGGAAATATTCAGCAGCAGCGCCGCTGCCGCCATATTGACAATAAGTGAGGTCCCGCCGTAACTGATAAAAGGCAGCGGCACACCCACAACGGGTAGTAATCCACTTACCATTCCTATATTGATAAATCCTTGTCCGCCTATATATAATGTACTTCCTAATGCCAAAAGCATTCCATATTTATCCAGTGCATGCAAAGCACACATACAACCGCAATATACAACAACCGCAAATAAAGCTAACATAACAATAGAACCGATAAGACCCCATTCCTGAGCAAAAATGGCAAAAGCAAAATCGGTGTGTGCTTCCGGCAAATAACTAAACTTACTAACACCCGTACCAATCCCCTGCCCGGTAATGCCTCCGGAGCCAATTGCAATCAGTCCCTGCACCGTCTGATACCCCAGTGTCTTTTCATAAGACCACGGATCGATCCATGAAATAAGCCGGTTGCGTCTATACACTGCACTCAGTGTATAAATCAAACCCATGCTAACCGCAACCAAAATCGGCAATTTCGCTCTGGATATATGAGCCCCGCTGGCAATAACCATAATAACAGGAATCAGCAATATCACAATAGCAGTACCTGCATCCGGCTGTTTTGCCACTAAAATGGCCAATACCAAGGGAATCCAAAGTGCCCGTTCCGGTTTCAGTTTCCAGCGTTTCCAAGCAGGTGCTTTCTTTTTATGACTCATTGCGTGTACTAATTCTACTGGTTTATCTTTATCCAACAACTGTGAAAGTATTGTGGCTGTATAAATAACGCCTACCAACTTAGCTAATTCGGACGGCTGGAATGTAAAAAAGCCAATCCCCAACCACCGTCTAGCCCCATTGATATGAATACCGGCAATAAAAACAAGCACAAGCAGCGTTACCGTTATAAAACAGATGATTCCCAGATGCCGACGCCAAAAAGTATAATCCACACGATACACGAATAAAGCGGGTATAACCCCAATAAAAAGAATGATAATCTGTCGAATCAAATGATAGTAGGTATTTCCAATCATACGATCCCCAACAAACGTCGAACTGAATACGTTGACCAAACCAAGAACAATAAGCACGGAAAACGCAACAATCAGTCCATAATACACACGACGCATTTTTCTAGTTTGGCGATCCATCTCCCGTCACCTCCACAGGGCATGCAGCCACACAATGAAAGATGGGTTGTCCTTTGGCGCTGAATTTGGCTTCATATTCAGTCATTGCCTCATTTTGAATATTGCTATGATGTAAATCATATGTAACCTCAGACAAATCCCATTGCCGTTCCTTACATTCTTTTAATGTAAATTCAAACAGATCTGCATTATCTGACTTAAAATATATTTTCCCTTCATGAGATAATATAGCGGCATACCGATCCAGAAAATCACGATACGTTAATCGTCTTTTTGCATGCTTCGATTTGGGCCAAGGATCACAAAAATTAATAAAAAATCGATCAACCTCATCCAAGTCAAATATTTCCGGTAAATTTTCTACATCGAATCTAAGAAGCTGTACATTTTTTAATTGCGCCTCTGTTGTTTTTTTCGCTGCATAATATAACACTCCTATTTGAATTTCAATGCCTATAAAATTAATTTCCGGATGCAGCAGCGCCATTTGGGAAATAAAATTTCCTTTGCCGGTTCCCAATTCTACCCATAACGGAGCCTGCGGATCGGGAAATAATGACCGCCATTTTCCTTTCCATTGCTCACAATGCTCTAAATGAACAAAGGATCCATACTCTTTGATGGCCTCATCAATCCAAGATTTTCTACGTAAACGCATCCTTTACTCTCCTTATTTTCATACATATTTATTTGCAAAAATAGGCTGATTCGACAGGAATCAGCCTAAAGCTCAAATGCCTATTTTATTATATAAACTTAGCGTCCCAGTGTCAAACATTTTTACCAGTTATATCACCCGGCAGAATATCTAAAATATGTTCTACCGAATCAATGATATAATCGGCTCCCTCCGATTCAAACATCGTCCGTGCCTCGCGTCCTTCCAATCCTGTAAGCGTGCCGATCATGACGGCCCCCATCGCTTTAGCGCACCACACATCAGAAAGAGAGTCACCCACAACATAATACGTCCCGTTTTTAAATGCCTCCGGATTTTCTGTATATGCACGGTAGTTAGATGGTTCTTTGCCAAATGCCCCTAAATAATAAGCAAACGGATTGGGTTTGCCGAGCGGCATATGCAGCATTTTTTCCGCAGCTGCCACATCCGTATCTGTAGAAATATAAAACGGATCAAACTCAGAAAGCCAGCCGTAGGTCTCAAAGGGAACCTGCATTTCTATTTGTGATCGGCCGCTGGCAATGGCAATTTCATATCCTCGGCGTTTTAATTCCTGAAATACATAGCGAATTCCCGCTATCGTTCCAAGCGGTTCTTCTTTATGAAGAAATCCTTCTTTTCCCTTGGTATATGACGTCTCCCCATATATTTTTTCATAAAGGGAATCCCCAAAATACCAATGTTGAAAAGACCGTTGATGCAGCTGCCAAAGCGGTCCGCCCAGCGGGACCCATTCTCTTACAGCAGCTCCTACTGTTTCTGCCATGGCTTGACTCAAGGAGGCAAATACCGCTTCTTTATCTGCTGCCGGAGGCACAACCGCCAATAGCCGCTGTTCTACGTCATCGGCTGTGGGAATCACATATGGTCTCAGCATCGTCCCTAATTTCTGTACATCTTCTACCGTATGCAGAGATAATGCACATACCTTGCCACGTTCCCGGATATATTGCTCTAACAGCAGCCATATAGTAGTCACTATATGAGCATGTACCATATCCCAATTGCTATTAATCCCATGACTTTTCAGCCATGACAATATCTCATCATTTTTCCAAAACCGCGCCCGCAACGTCGTGATTTGCTCTTCCGTCACGTCGGCAGTTACTTGTTCCTCATCTAAATGCATATACTGAGAACTGTGATACCATTCCCATACAACCAAAGCCGAGACATCGAAATAACGTTTTTCACTGAGCAGTACGCCATCTATATCAAATATTACTTTTTTCACAGTATGTCTCCTTAAAAAGTCTTATCCTGATGTCCTATTTCCTTTTTATTTCCTTCGATGTGAGATCTTGCTTCCAGCACCGCCATAACATCATTGACAGTAACTCCTGCATTTTCCCACAATACGGATAAGTGATACAGTAAATCAGCCGATTCCTTGCATACTTCTTCACGCAAATGATCTCCATTTTCGGATATATCTGTCACAACGTGATCGGCATTTTTTGCGGCAATAATAACTTCCGCTGCTTCTTCGCCGATTTTTTTACAGATTTTATCAATACCCGCACTAAACAAATACGCCGTATACGACTTTTCTGTAGGATGAATTTTCTTCTCCCTGATTTCTTTTTGTAAATCACTTAATATAGCCACAGACCCGGTATATGGCTTTACTGCAAACTCCTGCAGGTGGCGAAAAAAGCAGGATATATTGCCCGTGTGACAGGCCGCTCCCGTCTGATCGACCTGCAGGAGCAACGTATCTGCATCACAGTCGACCGCGATGGCCGCAACCCGTTGTACATGTCCCGAGGTTTCTCCTTTGTGCCACAAGCATTGCCTACTGCGGCTATAAAACCATGTTTCTTCTGTTTCTATCGTTTTACGCAATGATTCTTCATTCATATAGGCAACCATGAGGACCTTTCCACTGCTTTTTTCCTGAACAACAGCGGGAATCAGGCCTTGTCCATCATACTGTATATGGCTTAGATTTACCGTGTCCATCATGCCTCCACCTCTCTCATGGGGATTCCCTTTTCCTGCAGGTACATTTTTAAATCAGGAATGTCGATTTGTCCAAAATGAAATACTGATGCCGCCAGTGCCGCATCAACGCCTACATCAAATACATCTTTAAAATCTTTCATGGTTCCGGCTCCGCCCGATGCAATAATCGGTACCGGAAGTTCTATCGCCAGACGCCGGTTTAATTCTAAGTCAAACCCCTTTTTTTCTCCGTCTGCATCAATAGAATTAATGCAGATTTCTCCAGCTCCCAAAGCAACTCCTTGTTTAGCCCAAGCAATCGCATCAATCTCGGTATTTTTGCGACCGCCTTCAACATAGACATCCCAACTGCCCCGATCATTACGTTTTGCATCAATAGATAAAACAACACATTGATTGCCAAACCGAGCAGCTGCTTCCCGAATAAGTTCCGGCCGGAGGACGGCCGCCGAATTAACGGATACTTTATCAGCGCCTGCCAGCAATACCTGACGAAAATCTTCTATGGTACGGATTCCGCCTCCTATAGTAAAAGGAATATTTATTTCTTCGGCAACCGCTTTTACAACATCAATAAAAATACCTCGTTGCTCATGGGTTGCTGTAATATCATAAAACACCAATTCATCGGCCATTTGATCCGAATAAAATTTGCCTAATTTGACCGGATCATCTACATCTTGTATGTGTTTGAATTGTTTTCCTTTCACTACCCGGCCGTTGCACACATCCAGACAAGGAACGATTCGCTTTGCTAACATAATGCATCCCCCTTATAAACTTATATTGTTAGGACTCTGTTTTTAATCTTCCTGCGACAGTTTCCGTATTTCTTCCATCGTAACTTTCCCTTCATATAAGGCTTTTCCCGTAATCGCTCCATATACGTTTAATTTCCGCAATGCTTTTAAATCCGATATACCGCTTACTCCGCCCGATGCTATCAGCCGGATATCAGGTAATGACTGCAGTTTTTCCATCATTTCCATATTCGGTCCAGAGAGCATTCCGTCACGGCTGATATCGGTATAAACAATTGTACGAATGCCAATAGATAATAGGAATTTCACAAACGGGACAACCGCTTTGTCGCTGTTGTTGACCCAGCCGCGCGTTGCTACTACATCGCCCTTAGCATCAACAGATACCGCTAATCTATGTCCGTATAAGCCAGCCATTTCTGTAATAAATACAGCATCCTCGACCGCTTTTGACCCAATGATGACTCGGCTGGCCCCGCTTTCAAGATACGTTTTTATTGCTTTTTCACTGCGTATTCCTCCCCCTACTTCAACGGGAATAGGAACTGCCCGGCAAATGCGTCCAATACTATCAACATTGCTGAGACTGCCGGAAAATGCACCGTCCAAGTCAACGATATGAAGATATTCAGCTCCTTCATCTGCCCATTTTTTAGCTGCTTCTACGGGATCTTTGAAGTACGTCGTACTTTCTTCTTTAATACCCTGCCGGAGTCGTACAGCATGTCCGTTTTGTATGTCAATTGCTGGTAATACGATCATATATTATCCTTTCTTGAGGTGCTTCAAAATATTTTTTAAAAACTGTTCCCCAACAGCTCCGCTTTTTTCTGGATGAAACTGCATGCCCAGAACATTATCCTTACCGCAAATTGCCGGAACTGCCTGTCCATAACAAGCCGTTGCAATAACATCCGATGAATCCACGGGAGATTTATAATATGAATGAACAAAATAAGCATAGGGATGTGCAGCTAATCCCTCCTGCAGCCAATGAGATTGACAAAATTCCAGCTCATTCCACCCCATATGAGGAACTTTAAGCTGCGTATGAAAAGGAACTATTTCACCTGGCAAAAAGCCAAGGCCTTTATACACACCGCCTTCATAATCTGTTTCAAATAATGCCTGCATGCCCAGACAAACACCTAAAAAAAACTTTCCTGCTTTTACCTGTTCTTCCAATAACGGAATGAGATCAAATTTCTCCAAATTTCCCATTGCATCGCGGATTGCCCCAACACCGGGAAGTTCTATTAATTCGGCATTGCGGATAATCTCCGGATCACGGGTGATTTTCGGATCCTCCCCCAGTCTTCGCCAAGCATGATATACATTGGCCAAGTTCCCCACTTCATAATCAATAACAGCAATTCTCATAATTTACAGCACCCCTTTTGTCGAAAGAATATTACTGTTCTCCCCTTCGATATAGACAGCTTGCTTAAGCGCATGCCCCAATGCTTTAAATACGGATTCCACAATATGATGTGCATTGGTTCCATAAAGAGTTGTTACATGAAGATTCATGCGTCCGTGGACAGCCACTGCATATAAGAACTCCCGCAGCATTTCTGTTTCAAATGTCCCGATACGTTCTGCCGGTATTGCTACATCATATACTAAATAAGAACGGCCGCTCAGATCAATGACGCAGCGAGTCAAGGTTTCATCCATCGGGCAGTAAAACATGCCGTACCGGGTAATTCCCGCCTTATCTCCCAGTGCCTTGTACAGGGCTTGACCCAAAACAATGCCCAGGTCTTCGATCGTATGATGTGTATCGACTTCCAAATCGCCATGAACATGGATAGAAATATCCATCCCGCTGTGACAAGCTAATAAGTCAAGCATATGATCAAAAAAACCAATACCAGTTGAACCTGCAAAAGATCCGATTCCGTCCAATTCTATCGACATGGCAATTTGCGTTTCCGCTGTATTCCGTTCTATTTCAGCAGTCCTCATGGTTTGCCTCCTTTTGAAATACTCTCAGAATTTTATTTGCTACATACTCTGTTGTTGCTGTAATACGCAGACAATTCGCCAAATCCGCACGATTTCCATAAGAACGAACGCAAATATCGGCTTCGCTAAGCGCTTTCACATACCGAGATCCATCACAAGTACGTACTAAAATAAAGTTGGCCGCACTAGGGAAAACTTCTACTCCCTTTATTGTTTTCAGTTTCTCTATCAAATAGTCTCTCACCGCAATAGTTGGCGGAACATTGTGTTTTAAAATTTCTTCACTGTGTTCCAAGGCCACTACCCCCATGAGTTGTGTAAAACTATTCAGATTATACGATGGTTTAGTAAGGGATATGGCATTGATAACATCGGTATTAGCCACACAATAGCCCAAACGAAAACCGGCAAGACCAAAGGCTTTAGATAACGTACGAATAACAATAAGATTATCATAAGAATGGAGACGGGATATTATGCTTTCCTGTCCAGAAAATTCCATATATGCTTCATCTACGACTACCAAGTTGGATGATGCCTGAACCATTTTTTCTATCAGGGAAACAGGCCATATATCCCCTGTCGGATTATTCGGATTGCAAATAAAAGTAACCTTAGGCTGCCATTTTCGGATAGCCTCCAAAAAAGCTTTTCCATCCCGTTTAAAATCTTCGGAATCAAGTACTTTGACAATCCGGGCTCCCAACACTTGTCCATCAATTTCATACACATCAAAGGTAGGTGCATGTATCAGTATTGTATCTCCCTGATCAATAAACGTATTAAGAATCAGTTGAATCATTTCATCTCCACCGTTACCCGCCAATATTTCATTATATTCAGCAGAAATATATCGGCTTAACGCCCTGCGGAGAGTGTCCGCAAACGGATCGGGATAATGATACGACGGCAACTTGGCCAAACGAGTTAAAAAATCTTTTTTTACATCAGGAAAATTAAAAATATCATAGGGACTTTCGTTTGCATTAATCACTATATGTTCCTTGATGTTAGGGACTTTATAAGGAGTAAAACTGCGAATTGTCTTGCGGAGCCATTCTTGTTTCATTTTATTCTCCTCCTGACGGCCATTCCATGGGCCTGCAGTCCTTCGACATCGGCAAATTGAGCAACTTTATCTGCAATTTGTACAAAAGCCTGCTGATTATATTCCAATACACTGCTGCGTTTGACAAAATCATACACTCCCAGCGGTGAAGAAAATGCTGCCGTCCCCATAGTCGGAAGTGTATGATTGGGACCTGCAAAGTAATCACCGACAGGTTCGGGTGTATACGCTCCGATAAAAATAGCGCCGGCGTTAATAATATGCTCCACATAAGATTCCGGTTCGGCAAAATCAATTTCCAAATGTTCCGGGGCAATAAGATTCATTATATCAATCGCCTGTTTTCGATCTTTAGTAATAAAAACTTTACCACAATTTTTAATAGAGTCAGCAATAATATCTTTCCTGGGAAGCTCTTCCATCTGTCTTTCTATCTCTGCTTCTACAGCCCCGGCCAGCGCTGCATTGGGTGTCACTAAAAAGACGGCTGCCCGGCGGTCATGTTCCGCTTGAGCCAGCAAATCAGCGGCAATCCATACAGGATTCGATGTTTCATCGGCCAGAATTCCTACTTCACTGGGGCCTGCAATCATATCAATCCCCACCGTGCCGAAAACAAGCTGTTTCGCCATGGCCACGTAAGCATTACCGGGGCCTACTATTTTAAATACGGGAGAAACAGTTTCTGTCCCATAAGCAGCCGCGGCAATTCCTTGTGCACCGCCTATTTTATATATTTCCGTCGCTCCGGCAATATGTGCTGCCGCCAGAATATATGGATTAACCTTGCCGTCTTTTCCCGGCGGAGTAAATATCGCAATGGAAGGTACGCCTGCTACATGTGCCGGAGTCGTATCCATCAATACGGTAGAAGGATACGCTGCTGTTCCTCCCGGCACATACACGCCAACACGTTGAATAGGGGTGTATTTCGCACCAAGACGAACGCCGTCCCGAAAGGTATCTATCCACGTTTCTTGTTTTTGCCGTTCATGATATTGCTGGATATTGTCACGAGCTTCTTCCAGAATTTTTATAAAATTTTCTCCTACATAAGTAACTGCTTCATTTATTTCATCTGCACTAACCAAAAAATTTTCTACCCATATCCCATCAAATCTTTGAGTTAGTTCTCTAACTGCGGCGTCCCCCTGCTCTTGAACCGCGGCAATAATATTTTCTACTTGTTCACGAATTCCTGCGGTTTCCGCTTGATCTCTTTTGGTAATCCGGCGGATATCACGCAGCTTCAATCCTTCATCGGGCACTTCAATCCATTCCACACTATATTCCCCCTATGCTTCTGCATTATTACATTTGATGACATGAATAAGTTGCTGTATTTCATCTATTTTCAGTTTAAAAGACACCGTATTGCAAATCATCCGAGCACTGAAATCCATAAAATACTGCAGTACGTCCAATCCGTTAGCACGTAATGTATTGCCTGTTTCTACAATATCTACGATTACATCCGATAATCCCACGATCGGAGCCAGTTCTACCGACCCGTTCAGTTTAATAATATCCACACTATGGTGATTATTCTCAAAATACTGCCGAGCTATGCGAGGATATTTTGTACCAACCGTAATTCGTTTCGTCATATCTACCTTTTTCCCGGCAATGCCGGCCACAGCCATACGGCAGCAGCCAATTCCCAAATCCAATATTTCGTATACATCGGCACCCGAACATTCTTCAATAAGAACATCTTCGCCGACAACGCCAATATCTGCCGCCCCTCGTTCCACATATACAGCAACATCCGGGGATTTGACCAACGTTACTTTTATCGTTTGCCCTACATCTTCGAAGATAAGCTTCCGGCTATTTTCCGAATACGTTGGAAATTCATAACCGCTTTTTTGGAGATAGGTCATGACTGTCTTAGCAATGCGCCCCTTGGCAAGTGCCATATGGATAGACATATTAAAGCCTCCTCATTTGTTCTTCTAATTCCTGAGCAGTTAATTGTTTTGTCTCTTGATAATATATCCCGTTTTCATATATAGCATGAATGCTGTAATCCCGGCTATCAATAAAAGTAGAACAAGGATACGCCGCCACGCGAAAACCGTGCAGCCGCCAAATCATCAAATCGCGAATCAGTGATTGATCGCTCTCAGCATAAGAAATAGCCAATTGAAAAGAGGGTTCTGTACCTTCTAATAAGCCGGCATCATTCATAAATTCATATAACAGATTGATATTCATTCCAAAACCGCAGGCCGGCCGATCAACACCAAATTGTGCGGATAATGTATCATAACGTCCGCCGTCAATGACATCATATAAAGCGCCATCTACATATACTTTAAATACCATATCGGTATAGTAACCCAGCTGACTGGCAAAACCAAAATCGAGCTGTACTTTATCCGCGTATCCGGCATATAAAATGTAATCGTAGGTCTTTTCCAGCCGCTTCAATGCCTGCTGCATTTCTTTATTAATACAATATTCATATGCCTTACTTAGCGTAACTGCATAAGATCCAAAAAGCATGGGAATGGCTTTGAGTGCCTGATATGCTACTCCTTCCAGCGATAAGGAATCAAGATATTTAGTATACGCTACCAAATTCCGTTCCGCCATATATTTGCGTAGGCGTTCTTTTTGTTCCTCTGCCAGCGATAATCCGGCAAAAAGAGCATCTGTATAAGCAACGGTTCCTATATCAATACGTATATGCTTAACAGATAATGCATCCAGTATTTCTGCCGCCATGACAATAACTTCGCCATCACACTCCGGACTTGCATCTCCCAGTATTTCAATACCACCTTGTAAAAAATCTTTTCCGTAAGTACTGCGACCGTAATATTCGCGAAAAACGGTACTCACATAACCAAATTTAAGCAGCTGGTCTGCCCGCGGAAATTCACGTGCCGCAGTTTCAACAAGAGGTAAGGTCACATCGGGACGAAGGACTAGTACCCGGCCATCCGTATCTATCGTTTTTACCATTTCCTGCCGCAGCTGCGGGAAAAAATGGCGGTATACATCATAATCTTCAAAGCTTGGAGTCTCAATAATTTTGCATCCATGATTCATAATAACCGAAGTTAATTTGCTTTGGATGCGGTCATAATTGCGCATTTCATCATGATGCAGCATCTTGACTCCGTCTAAAGTATTATTCACTTGCATGCACCTCCTTCACTTTTTCTTTATCTTATTATCTCATCACCTTGATAAAGCATAAAAGTAATGTTGATATGAATTGTACCATAAAGTCATCCACTTGAAAATACCTTTATTACTTTTTTATATATTTTTTGTATCTGCATCGGCTGTAAAAATGATTTTTTTTACAGCTTTTTCAAATTTAGGACGCGGAAGCATTACTCGATGTCCGCAGCCACGGCACCGAATGACAAAATCAACTCCTACACGCATGACTTCCCATTCATTAGAACCACAAGGATGCGTTTTTTTCATTTGTACAATATCTCCTACATGATAACGAACAAAACCTATCATTATTATGCCTCCTCTTTTTTCTCTTTACTTAGGGAATTCTGTTCTTCTATCGTCTTTGTCATCTGTGTTTCAATAACAAAACGGGCCATATCGATATGCGCTGCCGCAAGGCGTTTTGCCGCCTCATATCGATATGCCGTACATACACCATATGCATCACTGCGGCGGGCCGGTATACTGACTTCATATATAAACGAATTTCCCTCCATTTTGACCAATCCACCAACACTTGCACCTTCTTCATGTACATCCGATCGTTTCGAAACAACGCTCAGCGCTTCCTGCAGAACAGACAATACGACATCAGGATCTGCACTTTGGCTGACTCCGATACGAATCGTTGCGACGTACATTCCTTTGGTATAATTACTGACAATGTCAATCAATCCATTGGGAATCGTATGAATAACTTTGTCAGGAGAACAAATCTTAGTCGTCCGCAGATTCACATCGGTAACCGTACCGCTATATCCTTTTACCGTAACGAAATCTCCAATGGAATATTGGCCTTCCAATATAATAAAAAAACCAGCAACAAAATCCTTAACCAAGCTTTGTGCCCCAACGCCTATAGCCAGACCGATAATGCTGGCACCAGCCAATAGGGAGGTTGTATCGACACGGAGCTCATTCAAGATCATAATAACGACCAAGAAACAAAAAATGACAAAAATAACACTGTGTACCAGAGAATGAAGTGTCGTTGATCTTCTTTCCTGTTCTTTAGATAATTTAACAAACCGTATATCAAATAATCGTTCAATAAGACGTTGAATAATAGTATATGCAATATAGGATACAGCAAGCAGTAATATAATACGTACTCCCTTTTCCAAAAGGGTAAGCGCAATATCTCTTGTTAAGGAATCTGTGAAAAGATTGTCCATAAAAGCTCCTTACATTATAATATGTATTAAAATCTTAAGTAATTTTCTCTATTTTTTACTACTATGTTCATATTACAGCAAAGATATGGGTTCTGCAAGTAATACCGCTTGTATAAATTTTTACGTGCATAAGAGCATCCCTGCAACATATATCGCGGTATATTCTTGTAAGAGGCTTGACACATGTGGTACTATAATGGCAACAGCCATATATTTCATAATTTTTATTACTCATTCATTTTAAAGGAGATCGTGGACAATGACCGTATCTCAATCTAACAATAAATGGCGATATATATACATAAGTTTATATACTATAGGCGGAATTTTTTCTCTTCTTACTCTCTGTCTGTTAGCTTGGATCGCATATTGCATTGCAGTGGAAGCTGAACCGCTAGCCGCTATTTCTTTTTTGCCGCCTATGCCGACCGCCGCCGTATTTCTTCTTGTTCTTGGAATTATGCTGATTAGTATCATCGCATGGCAGTTAGGTGCCAAATGTCAAGGACAATATGAACAACATTTGAAATGAAAGGTAGTCCTTTATGAGAAAAACTGAATTTATGGATCTTCTAAAATATTATTTTCGCAAAAGCGACAAGGATGATTTGAAAGGAATTCTTGAAGATTGTGAAGAACAGTTCCGTATTGGCGCAGATGGAGGGAAATCAGAAGAAGAAATATGTTGTAAATTGGGACATCCGAAGAATATATACCGATATTATATCGGAAAACCCGTTGTACCCGAAGATAACCCGAAAATGCCTTACGCATATGATGATCCATCTGATACCGAATATATGGATGACAGAACACTACAATACAACGTTCCGCCCCGTGAAAAACAAAACAGGGCGTACGATTGGGAAAATGATTCCCAGCATCTCCGCCGGCGGGCAGAATCCGAACAATATTATCGTCAGCCCTATCCTGCACCAAACCGGCATAGTCCGGGAGAAGATTCTCCTTCGTACCGAGACTCACATGGGTACAGAACTTATCCGCAATCACGATACCGTGCAGCTCATCCTTATCCCAATGAATCAGATGGCGAAGAGTTTCAATGGGGAAAGGACAGCATACTGTCTCCCGCATCCATAATTGTAAATCCATTTTTGCAGATTATAGGAACTCTGTTTCATATATTAGGAGGATTCCTTTTCATCTTTTTTGCAGTTTCTATTATTGGCAGCATTGCAATTACCAGTATGCCTCTATATTTATATTCTGACTTGCTGCCGCTTCCGACAATTACCCCCAAAACATTGATCTTTGCTAACTTGGCAATTCTTTTTGCTGCCATGTCCGCTATGTATGCCGGCTCCGCTTGCCAAAATACGGGTAAATCTAATCAGCGCAAGAAAGGCAGGGGATAGTAATGTCGAAGGTGATAATCTGTCTGGTGTTATCTTGTATATTTTCCTTTTTAAGTTATACTTCCTTTATGACAAATGATTATCAGCCACTGCAAAACTGGATTACTTATTATAAGGAATACCAAGAATTACAGGGAGCTTTACATAAAGGAACTGCTGAAAAAGCAGAATTATTTGAAAAGTTAAAACGCATGTATCCAGAAAAAGCAAAGGTCTGGGAATCGCAATTACGCAGTAAATATGGCGATCTTCAGGAGGATGTTCACTCTGCAGAAAATGCTGCCTCATCACAGACACGCAGTGAAGATACTGCCGTCCCTCGTAAGCAGCCGGCCGTTAGTGCTTCTCAGAAACAATCATATACGGATTCAGCCCGCTCTAACAGTCAAAACAATCAGAATAACAAACAAAAACAAGAATAACAAAAATTGACTGTATTGCACACTTGTTTTTTTATACTACATGCGTTATAATTTTATTAATAAGTAATTGTTATTGTTTACTTTGTAATTATGTCAAGGAGGTAGTCCGATATGCAATTAAAAGGCAGTAAAACAGAAAAGAATTTAGAAACCGCTTTTGCCGGTGAATCTAAAGCTAGAAATAAGTACACGTATTATGCCAGCGTAGCAAAGAAAGCTGGTTATGAACAAATCAGCGCTTTTTTTGAAGAAACAGCGGGAAATGAAAAAGAACATGCCAAAATGTGGTTCAAACACCTCATGGATGGTATGCCGGACATCGATAGTGCATTGAAGGATGCAGCAGCCGGTGAACATTATGAATGGACCGAAATGTATCCTTCTTTTGCGAAAGTAGCAAAAGAAGAAGGTTTTAATGATATTGCTTTTGAATTTGAAAAAGTAAGTGAAATCGAAAAACATCACGAAGAACGATATCTGGCACTTCTAAATAATATCCAAAAAAAACAAGTATTCAACCATACGGGGAAAACAGTTTGGCAGTGTCGTAATTGCGGCTATATCTGCGAAAGTGTTGAAGCTCCGCAAAAGTGTCCTGTTTGTGCTCATCCCCAGGCTTACTTTGAAGTCCGTAAAATTAATTACTAATTGATTAATTTTCATAAACTATACTATCTATTTTTTATAATTTTCAAAAAGATCCTGCCAATATATAAATTGGCAGGATCTTTTTTAATATTCTCTATGCATTTTCATTGGCCCGAAACCGATATCCATTTCCCCATACCGTTTCAATTGCCGTAAACTCCGGTTTTACTTCATTTAACTTATCCCTCAGTCGATTTACATGCACTGTAACCGTAGCTAATTCACCTAGTGCATCCAAGTGCCATATCATTTCAAATAAATATTTTTTCGAAAAAACCTGATTAGGATGTTGTGCTAAAAACAACAGCAGATTGAACTCTTTACCTGTCAGAGATATTTCTATTTTTCCACGAAATACCTGATGACGGCTAATAAAAATTCGTAAATCACCAATATGAACATCAGGAGTATTAACATCAGATACTTGTTTCCGCTTACCCAATAATCGGTTATGCACTTCCAAATGAGCTTTTAATCGAGCAACCATTTCCGTCGGACTAAAGGGTTTAACGATATAATCATCGGCACCCAAACTTAAACCTTTAATTTTATCTACATCTTCCCGTTTCGCTGTTACAAATAAAATTGGGACATCGCTTTTATCCCGGATTTTACGACAAACAGTAAAACCATCTTCACCTGGAAGCATGACATCCATTAACACTGCATCAATATCTCCTTTTTCAATAGCTTCCAATCCACCAAGACCATTACTGGCAATAGTAACAACAAAGCCATTGGCTTCCAAAAAATCCCGTTCCAACGCCGCAATCAATTCATCATCTTCAACAACTAAAATATGTGCCATTATATTTTCCTCCCTACTGTCTATTATTCGTCTATTCTTTGTATAAAGGTAACGTAATGCAAATCGTCAACCCTCGATCATTATACGCGCGTATTGTTCCTTTATGAGCTTCTATTATCTTCTTGACAATAGCTAAACCCAATCCGCTCCCTTGATCTGTATGCGTTCGTGCCGCATCCAAACGAACAAAAGCTTCAAAAATATAATCCGTGTTGCTGGCAACGATACCCGGTCCGTCATCACTAAATAAGAAAACAAGAATATTGTCTTCTTTTTCCAAGTGCAGTCGAATATGTGAAACCGGACATACTCGATATTTTACAGAATTGTTAAATAAGTTATCAAAAATACGATGGAATTCCGTTTTATCAAGATACACCTTATCTTCGTCCGTTTCCATATTCCATTCAACAACAATATTATCTTTTTCAAAACGTTCTTTCTCTTCTATTATATACGTCTGGAGTATTTCAGAAAAAGAACAAATTTCCGGTTTTGCCATAAACATAGATGTATCAAAGTGATTATAGAGAGATAAATTATTTACTAGTCGTTCCAAATCATCAGCCCGTGTCTGTATAGCTCGATAGTAACGCTGCTGCTTTTCCTTTGTATCGGCGATACCCGTAAGTAATCCTTCCGCATACCCTTTTATCGACGTCAAAGGCGTCCGCAAATCATGGGATATCCCCGCTAATAATTCACGACGGTACTTTTCATATTCAGCTTGTCTTGCCATAGAATTTTTCAAATATGTCTGCATATCAGAAAAATCATGGCATACTTGAAGCAGTTCCTCCGTCTGCTTTCCTTTTAGATTTACGGGAGTAGTCAAATCTCCGGAACGTATCGCCTTTGCCGCCCTACTGATTTGCTGCAAAGGATCAAGAATAAGTTCCTTGGATTTATTATACATGATTGTGTTAACAATAACCATCGTAATAAGCACAAAAAAGAACATTATAAATAAAAATAAACTTACATAAGTATAAAAAAACGAAAAATGCACCGGTTCCATATCTTTTCCAGGATTAATAGCTCTGATAATAGCAACGTCATTTCCATTAATCCACTGGGTTTTTATAATATGCACGTTTCCCTTGCTTGCGGTAATATAATCCAATTTGCGCGCTTCTTCTCCCAGTATGCCAATACCTATCTGATCATCTTCCGGAGTAATATTGTTGAATTGTTCTTCACCATTTAAAGTATATTGCACATGGTATCCCAAGTCAGCCATTTGAATAACAAGACGCCGCACTGCTGCATCACGTTGTTCCACATGAGCCGGATCCGTATCCGTCAATGGTCCCTGTTCTTCATAGAGTAAGCTTTGTGCATATACCAACTCATCTCGGTCGGAAAACATATTTTCTACGGGATTCCAATAGGCATCATGCATCATAGCCGCAGCAAACAAACCTACCAAGCTGGAAATAACAAAAGGCAGTACTATCATGATTAAATTTGAAATAAGCATCCTTTGCTTCAGCGTCATAGAAAACCTTTCTGAATATTATTCCTTAGCAATGCGCCGGAATCCATAATCAAGTATATTAGGTGCATCTGTCCAACGATCATCATCATTAAACAATACAACTATCAACGTATGTCCATCCCTGGTCGCCGAAGCAACCAAACAATCTCCCGCGGCATCAGTAAAACCAGTTTTAATGCCGTCGGCACCGGCATAACCGCTCGTAAGAAAATAATTAGTAGTAGTAACATATTTAGGTTTGCGGGAATCCATATATTTCATATTATATTCTTTTAAGCTGACAATATATCGAAATTCCGGATAATGTTTCATTCCATAAGCTGCCATCCGTGCCATATCAATCGCTGTTGTATAATGTTTTATCGCAGTGAGACCGTTGGGATTAACGAAATGAGAATGCTTAGCTCCCATTTTAACCGCTTCCTTATTCATCATATCAGCAAATTCGCTCACAGAACCTCCCAAGGTTTGTGCTACTGCTACAGCAGCATCATTCCCTGATACAACCATCATGCCGCGTAATATTTCTTTTAAACTAATGGAATCTCCCGGGGCAATACCTAAGCAAGATGGTTCTGTATCGGCCGCTTCGCTTGTTATGTGAACCGCGTCATTCATTTTATTTTTCCCTGTATCAAGAGCCGTAATTAATGTTACTATTTTCGTTGTACTAGCTGGATTCATCCACTTTGTAGGATTGACTTGATATAAAATCGTTTCTGTATCTGCATCAATCATGCAGGCAGCCTCTGCTCCCGTTGATGGTACCGCTGCCTGCACAGCATTGATCATAAACCCGCAGGATAAAATCGACATACTCCATAAACCAATTATACATATCTTTTTCAATAAACGTGTCAATACACTTCACCTCTGGTAATTGATGTAAACATATACAAATAACTATAACCGCATACATTTTTTATTATATTATTATTAAACACTTTTAATTTGATGTCAACGTATTGATCATGAATACCTTCTTGATATATGATAGATGATTGAATTTCATAGAAAAAAATAGTATTATGATTATAATAATTGTGTTATCTGATGAGGAGATGGAATTATGTTTAATGATATCATGTTTTACGGTTTATTATTTATAATCTGTTTGTTTGCAATATCTGCAATCCGTTCTGTTTTAGCGATGGGACGATATAAAGATAAAAACATGACAAAATCGAAGCGTCAAAAACTAAATTTAATTCGTACCTTAGGTGTTTTCTGCGTAGTTGCTTTCATTTTCTACATGGGATATATTTTCCAATAGTATCGCACTGCAACCATATAGCTGCATAGTCTAGCCAAAACTTATATTTATACGCATCTATATTACCTTTTGTACACAAAAAAAGCCAGCATATATTGCTGGCTTTACACATCTATGGTGCGGTCGACTGGATTTGAACCAGCACGAGTTTTCACCCACTACCCCCTCAAAGTAGCGCGTCTGCCATTCCGCCACGACCGCGTGTTTTTGGTGCTTAGGGACGGAATTGAACCGCCGACACGGGGATTTTCAGTCCCCTG
>Ga0183098_10592_pt1 | contig 57365 bp, 53 predicted proteins | sample BioMet9_FD_128884 | JGI IMG/M metagenome (GOLD analysis project Ga0183098, IMG submission 128884) | Microbial communities from bioreactor (seeded with sewage sludge) at Lawrence Berkeley National Lab, California, USA - Biofuel... | ecosystem: Engineered > Bioreactor > Anaerobic > Unclassified ...
AATCGCTCTCGGCGGCGGCGTGGGCGATCGGCGCCGAGCCGAGGCCCGCCTCGTTGGAGAACACCCCGCGCGACACCCCGGCCCGCAGCGCCGTCCGCAGCGAGACCCCGGCCAGTCCGCCGCCGAGGGCGCGCGGGCAGAAGGCGCCGCGGACGATGCCGCGCAGCGCCCCGGGCAGCCGCGGCAGGTGGAAAACGATCACCGCCAGCGTCCCGCACAGATAGAGCGCGCTCATCAGCGGCACCAGCTTCTCCGCCGCCGCGCCGACGCGGCGCGCCCCGCCCAGCAGCGTCGCCCCCAGCAGCAGCGCGCACGGCACTCCGACCGCCGCCCACGGCACCCGCGTCTCCGGCCGCAGGGCCTGCGCCGCCGTGTTGACCGCCGCCGCCACGACGCTGAGCTGCGTGAGATTGCCCATCGCCAGCGCCGCGCCCATCCCCGCCGCGCAGAAGAGGACGGACAGCGGCTTCCCGCGCCGGCCGAGGCCGCGCTCGATATAGCACATCGGCCCGCCGCGCCAGCCGCCGCCGGGGCCGCGCTCGCGCCAGCGCACCGCCAGCGCGACCTCCGCGTACTTGGTCGTCATGTTGAGCAGCGCCGCCGCCCACATCCAGAAGATCGCCCCCGGCCCGCCCGCCGCCAGCGCCCCGGCCACGCCCGCGATGTTGCCGGTGCCGACCGTGCCCGCCAGCGCCGTGCACAGCGCCCGGCGCGGCGACACCCCGCCCGCGCCGGACACGCCCGCGCCGCGCCCGCAGACCGCCCGCAGCGCCGTCCCCAGCCGCCGCACCGGCAGGAAGCGCAGCCGCAGCGACAGCCACAGCCCCGCCGCCGCCGTCCCCAGCAGCATCGGCGTCCCCCAGAGCCACGCGCTCAGCCCCCGGATCGTCTCTCCCAGCAATTCCCGCGCCGCCTTTCGTCACAATATACATACTTTAAATTATTTTTAGTGCATAAATTACAATAATCGAAATTCGGGGTTGAAAATCACGCCGCCATGCCGTAAAATAAAACCACTCAAAAGGTCGATTTGCACAAATATTCAAAGCGTTGTTTGGCTTTTTGAACAAAAGGGGGACGACAACATGAACACAGGCTGGGTCTTTGCTGCCGCCGGCGTCAGTCTGCTGCTGGCATTGGGGCTCTATCTCAAAAACGCCGCCATCCGGGTGGAAAATCCGCGCATGACGGAGATCTCCGGCTACATCCGCGAGGGCGCGATGGCCTATCTCAAGCGTCAGTATCTGGTGATGAGTCTTTTTGTGCTGGTGATGTTCCTGGTGCTGGCGCTGGCGCTCAACTTCCCGACGGCGATCTGCTTCACGGTCGGGGCGCTGTTCTCGATCCTCTCCGGCTTCTTCGGGATGATGAGCGCGACGCGCGCCAACGTCCGCACGGCCCAGAGCGCCAAAAACGGCATGAGCGCGGCGCTCAAGGTCGCCTTCTCCGGCGGCGCGGTGCTCGGCCTGTCGGTGGTCGGCCTGGGCGCCCTCGGCCTGGCGGCCCTCTACCTGATCTTTGACGGCAACATCGACACCGTGACCGGCTTCTCGCTGGGCGCCAGCTCGATCGCCCTGTTCGCCCGCGTCGGCGGCGGCATCTACACCAAGGCGGCCGACGTCGGCGCCGACCTCGTCGGCAAGGTCGAGGCCGGCATCCCCGAGGACGACCCGCGCAACCCGGCCGTCATCGGCGACAACGTCGGCGACAACGTCGGCGACGTCGCCGGCATGGGCGCCGACCTGTTTGAAAGCTATGTCGGCGCCATCCTCTCGGCCCTGCTGCTGAGCGCCGAGCACGCCGCCCTGACCTTCGGCCTGGTGGCGGCGGGCATCATTGCCGCCCTGCTGGGCGTGCTGGGCGTCCGCTGCCTCAAAAAGACCGCGCCGGACAAGGCGCTGCGCCTCGGCACCTATCTTGCCTCCGTGCTGGTGCTGGTCGCCTCCTTCTTCCTCTGCCGCGGCACCGGAATGCAGTATTTCTGGTCGATCCTCTCCGGCGTCGTCACCGGCGTGCTGATCGGCTATGTGACCGAGCTCTACACCTCCGACAGCTTCCGCTCCGTGCGCGAGATCGCCAATGAGAGCGAGACCGGCGCCGCGACCACCATCCTCTCCGGCTATGCCGTCGGCCTGCGCAGCACGGCGGTGCCGGTGCTGCTGATCGCGGGCGCGGTCGTGCTGAGCGCCAAGCTCGCCGGGCTTTACGGCGTGGCGCTGGCCGCCGTGGGCATGCTCTCCACCGTCGGCATCACCATCTCGGTCGACGCCTACGGTCCGGTGGCCGACAACGCGGGCGGCATCGCCCAGATGGCCGGCTTGCCCGAGGGCATCCGCACCATCACCGACAGCCTCGACAGCGTCGGCAACACCACCGCCGCCATCGGCAAGGGCTTCTCCATCGGCTCCGCCGCGCTGACGGCGCTGGCGCTGTTCAGCAGCTATGCCAGCAAGGCGCAGCTCAAGTCGGTCGACATTCTCGACGCCCGGGTCATCGCCGGCGTCTTTATCGGCGGCATGCTGACCTTCCTGTTCTGCGCGCTGACGACCGAATCGGTCTCCCGCGCCGCCCAGAAGATGATCGCCGAGGTGCGGCGGCAGTTCAAGGCCGACCCGGGCATCATGGCGGGCACCAGCAAGCCGGACTACGCGGCCTGCGTCGATATTTCCACCCGCGCCGCCCTGCGGGAGATGATCCTGCCCGGCGTGCTGGCGATCCTGGCCCCGCTGCTGACGGGCGCGCTGCTCGGCCCGGCGGCCCTGGCCGGCCTGCTGGTCGGCGGCACCGTCGTCGGCGTGCCCATGGCGATCATGATGAGCAACGCCGGCGGCGCCTGGGACAACGCCAAAAAGTACATTGAATCCGGCACGCACGGCGGCAAGGGCAGCGACGCCCACCGCGCCGCCGTCATCGGCGACACGGTCGGCGACCCCTTCAAGGACACCTCCGGCCCGTCCCTCAACATCCTCATCAAGCTGATGAGCATTGTGGCGCTGGTGTTCGCGCCGCTGTTCCTGTAAAAGCCTATGCGGGCCGCCGCCCGCTATGCAAAAAACCGCCTCCGTCGTCAGACGGAGGCGGTTTGCATTGGCCGAAAAGCCTGCGGGGTTTTCGGCACTGGGAGGGCGCCGCGCGGTCGGCGCGGTTTGCATTGGCCGGAGCGCGCTTCAGGTCGTCCAGCGCAGCGGGGCGGACAGGGGCACCGCCCCGGCGAGGATGCGGCGGTAATTCTCCCGGTCGGTGTCGCCCTCGGTGGAGATGCAGAGGATGCGGGAGTCGGGGCCGAGCCCGAGCCGCTCCCGCAGCGGGCGCAGGCCCTCGTCCCGCAGCAGCGCCGCCGCCGTGCCCAGCGTGACCGCGCCGCTCTCGCCGGAGACGACGGCCGGATCGCCTCCGCGCGGGCGGGCGAGCAGCCGCATGCCCTCCGCCGCCACCGCGTCCGGCACGGAGAGAAAGGCCGCGGCCCAGGCGTCGAGCACGCGCCAGCCGAGCGGGCACGGCTCGCCGCAGGCCAGGCCCGCCATGATGGTCTCCATCCGCCCCGGATAGGGGTGCAGGGCGCCGTCTCCGGCCGCGGCGGTGCGGAAAAGGCAGTCCGCGCCCTGCGGCTCGACCACGATGATCCGCGGCGGCACGCCGCCGCAGCAGTCGGCGCAGAAGGCCGCGACCGCCCCCGCCATCGAGCCGACGCCGGCCTGAAGGAAGAGATGGGTCGGCTTGTCGCCGTCAAGCTGCGCGGCGATCTCGCGCGCCATGGTCGTATAGCCCTGCATGATCCACGCCGGGATCTCCTCATAGCCCTCCCAGGCGGTGTCCTGCACGACGATCCAGCCGTTCTCCTCCGCCCGGCGCCGCGCCAGGCGCACGGCGTCGTCATAGCTGAGATCGGTGATCTCCGCCGCCGCGCCCAGGGCGCGGATGTTCTCCAGCCGCTCGGCGGCGCTGCCCGCCGGCATATAGACGACGCTGCGCTGCCCGAGCCGGGCGGCGGTCCAGGCGACGCCGCGGCCGTGGTTGCCGTCGGTGGCGGTGACGAAGGTGAGCGCGGACAGCCGCCGGCGCGCCTCCGGGGCGGTCAGGCGGGCAAAGGACAGCTCCGCGGGGTCGAGGCCCAGCCGGGCCGCGCAGCAGCGGCCGAGGGCGAAGCTGCCGCCCAGCACCTTGAAGGCGTTGAGGCCGAAACGGAAGCTCTCGTCCTTGACGCGGATCGCGCCCGTGCCGAGCGCGGCGGCCAGCGCCGGCAGGCTGACCAGCGGCGTCGGCGCATAGCCGGGGATGGTGCGGTGGAAGGCCAGCGCCTCGTCCGCGGCGCGGACGCCGAAGCGGAGGTCGCGCGGGGTGTCGGGGCGCGGCAGCGGGCGGAGCGCCGCCCGGATCAGATCGGTCTCCATGGGGTTCTCCTTTCGTGCGGGGCAAACCGCGGCCGCCGTCCCTGCGGGCGGCGGCCGGCGCTTGATTATTTCAGCTCGTCCAGGTTTTCAGGCAGGTCGAAGAGGATGCGCTCGCCCTTGTTGACGACGATGCAGGGGACGCCGACGCGGTTTTTGGCCTTGATCTCGTCAAACTCGGGACGGTTGTCGCGGTACTTGAGGAACTGCTTGAGCGGCAGCATCCCCGAGGTGATGTCGATGTTGACGAACCGGATCTCGTTCTGTGAAAGAGCCTCTTTCACACTGGGACAGCCGGGTCAGTAGCTGCTGGAAAAAAGAATGATGTCTTTCATTGCGGATGCCTCCCTGTCAGAATACGGCCTGTAATCGCGTTTTTCTGTCAAACAGTATATCACATTTCTTTTTTCGATAAAAGCCCCTTTTGCCGCGCCGCGCTTGACATTTGTGAAATTCAGGCATATAATCCGGGTAATATCCGAAATCCGAGGAACGGGACACGGGCGCGGGCCGCAACCGCAAAAGAGAGCCGGGGGCATGGGCTGAGACCTCCGGCGGCGCGGGCACACGTCATACCACCCGGGAGGAGCGCCGCCGAAGCGGCGCCGGCACGGCACCGTTAGCGGCCGCAGAGCGGCGGGCTTTACAGGCCCGCAACCGGAGTGGAACCGCGGAAACCATGTTTTTCGCCTCCGTATGCCTTCTGGCATACGGAGGTTTTTGTTTTTCCAAAAAATTCAAATAAGGAAGGTACGCACACATGAACATCAAGCTGAAGGACGGCCGCGTGCTGGAAGTCGCCGAGGGCTGCAACGCCATGGACGCCGCCAAGCAGATCGACCAGAGCCTCTACAAGGCCGCGCTGGCCTGCCGCATCAACGGCAAGCTGCAGAGCCTGCCGACCGCGCTGCACGAGGGCGACGAGCTGGAGATCCTCACCTGGGAGGATGAGGACGGCCGCTGGACGCTGCGCCACACCGCCTCGCACGTGCTGGCGCAGGCCGTCGCCCATCTCTATCCCGAGGTCAAGTTCGCCATCGGCCCCGCCATCGACAACGGCTTCTATTACGACTTTGACCGCGAGATCCCCTTCACCGCCGAGGACCTCACCGCCATCGAGGCCGAGATGAAGAAGATCGTCAAGCAGGGCATCCGCCTTGAGCGCTTCGAGCTGCCGCGCGCCGAGGCCCTGAAGTTCATGCAGGAGCGGGAGCAGCCCTACAAGGTCGAGCTCATCAACGACCTGCCGGCGGACGCGGTCATCAGCTTCTACAAGCAGGGAGACTTCACCGACCTCTGCGCCGGCCCGCACCTGCCGAGCACGAGCGGCGTCAAGGCCTTCAAGCTGACGAGCTGCACGGGCGCCTACTGGCGCGGCGACAGCAAGCGCAAGATGCTCCAGCGCATCTACGGCACCGCCTTCACGAAGAAGGAGGATCTGGAGCAGTATCTCGCCGCCGTCGAGGACGCCAAGAAGCGCGACCACAACAAGATCGGCCGCGAGCTTGAGTACTTCACCACCGTCGACGTCATCGGCCAGGGCCTGCCCATCCTGCTGCCCAAGGGCGCGCGCGTCATCCAGATCCTGCAGCGCTTCGTCGAGGACGAGGAGCGCCGCCGCGGCTATCAGCTCACCAAGACGCCGCTGATGGCCAAGCGCGAGCTCTACAAGATCTCCGGCCACTGGGATCACTACCTCGACGGCATGTTCGTCATGGGCGACCCGAACGACGAGACCAAGGAGTGCTTCGCCCTGCGCCCGATGACCTGCCCGTTCCAGTATCAGGTCTTTCTCAACCGCCAGCGCAGCTACCGCGACCTGCCGATGCGCCTGGGCGAGACGTCCACCCTGTTCCGCAACGAGGACAGCGGCGAGATGCACGGCCTGATCCGCGTCCGCCAGTTCACGATCTCCGAGGGCCATCTGATCCTCCGCCCGGAGCAGCTCGAGGACGAGTTCCGCGGCTGCCTGGAGCTGGCCAAGTATATGCTCGAGGCCGTCGGCCTCGAGGAGGACTGCTCCTACCGCTTCTCCCAGTGGGACCCGAACAACAAGGAGAAGTATATCGGCACGGCGGAGCAGTGGGACGAGGCCCAGGGGACGATGAAGAAGATCCTCGACGACCTCGGCGTCAAGTACACCGTCGGCATCGACGAGGCCGCCTTCTACGGCCCGAAGCTCGACATCCAGATCCGCAACGTCTTCGGCAAGGAGGACACGCTCGTCACCATCCAGATCGACCAGATGCTGGCCGAGAAGTTCGGCATGCAGTACACCGACGTGGACGGCCAGAAGCGCTATCCCTATATCATCCACCGCACCTCCCTCGGCTGCTATGAGCGCACGCTGGCCCTGGTCCTCGAGAAGTACGCCGGCGCCCTGCCGCTGTGGATGGCGCCGGTCCAGGTCTCGCTGCTGCCGATCACCGAGCGCACGCACGACTACGCCAGAAAGGTCATGGCGATGCTCGACGCGCACGACATCCGCTGCGAGCTCGACGACCGCAACGAGAAGATCGGCTACAAGATCCGCGAGGCGCAGATGGAGAAGGTGCCGTATATGCTGGTCCTCGGCGACAAGGAGCAGGAGAGCGGCATGCTCGCCGTCCGCGACCGCAAGGGCGAGACCGTCGCGATGACGCCCGACGAGTTCCTGGCGAAGCTGCAGCGCGAAGTGAAGGATCTGGTGAAATAAATGGCCGAGAAACCTTACTGGGAGGGCAAACGCTACGCCTTTACCCAGAACCGCGCCTGCGAGTTTTTCCCCTGCCATCAGGGGCTGGCGGACGACCGCTTCAACTGCCTGTTCTGCTACTGCCCGCTCTACGCCCTCGGCGACCGCTGCGGCGGCAACTTCCGCTATCTCGACAACGGCTGCAAGGATTGCAGCGCCTGCCTGATCCCGCACCGCCCGGAGGGCTATGGCTATATCATGGACAAGTTCCCGGAGATCATGGCGCTGGCGAAGAAGAAGGACTGATCCGCCGCGCTGCCCGCCGCTCCCGTCTCCCGCCGCGCGCGGGGGCGGGAGCGGCGTCTTGATGAAGACTGCGGCGGCTTCCGCAAACAATCCGGCCCGCCGATTTTTGCCGACAAAGGATGATGCTATGAGCGCCGACACACAGAACAAGACCCTGCTCCGCGTCGAGGGCAACTACGCCGCGGTACAGGGCTCCTTTTGGATCAGCAACTGCTCGATCCGCACCTATCTGGCCGTCTTTCTGACCTGGCGCGGCTTTTCCGACGCCGAGATCGGCTACACCACCTCGCTGCTCTACATTACGGCGATCGTGCTGCAGCTGCTGATCTCCAACTGGTCGGATCACCACCGCCGGACGGCGCTCAAAAAGACCATCGCCGCGCTCACCATCGCCGCGATGGCGGGCGGCGCCGTGCTGTGGCTGCTGCCGCTGCCGGTGCTGCTGATGATGCTGGTCTATGTCGTCACCACGGCGTGCGACAGCAGCATCGACGGGCTCAACAACGCCCTGATGATGCAGTACGTCAACGGCGGCCTGCCGGTGCGCTACGGCTGGCCGCGCGGCATCGGCTCGATCGCCTATGCCGTCGTCGCCTATCTGCTCGGACTGCTGATCGAGCGCTTCAGCCCCGACGTCATCCTGCCCTGCTTCCTCGGCCTGGCCGCGCTGGCGCTTTTCTGCGTGCTGCTGATGCCGGCGCCCGAGCACGTCTGCCCCGCCGCCCCGGACCGGGGGCCGGCGCGCCCCGTCGCCTCCTACCGGCAGATGCTGCGCGGCAACCCGACGCTGCTGCTGCTGCTCTCGGCCTGCGTCGTCTCCGGGATCGGGCAGGCCTCGATCGGCACCTTCCTCATCCGCCTCGTCGAGCGGCTGGGCGGCGGGACGGCGGAATACGGCGTCGCCACCTTCATCTCGGCGGGCATGGAGCTGCCCGTGATGCTGCTCTCGGGCCGCCTGCTGCGGCGGTTCAAGGCCAAGAGCCTGCTGCTTTTCTCCTTCTTCTGCACCTTTGTCCGGCTCGTGCTGCTGGGGACGGCGCCGAGCATCGGGTTCCTCTATCTGGCGATGACCTTCTCGATTTTCTGCTACGGGATCTACGGCTTCGCCTCGGTGATCTTCGTCAACGAGATCGTCCGCTGGGACGAAAAGGTGCGCGGCCAGAGCCTGCTCTCACTGTGCTACACCAGCGGGATCGGCGGCATCCTCGGCAACCTGCTCTCGGGCGTGATGCTCCAGCGCTTCGGCGTCGGCCCGCTGATGACGGTCAGCGCCGCCTTCAGCCTGACGGGGAGCTTCCTGATGCTGCTCTGCTGGAAACGGCACGCCGTCCAGTTCCCGGCCCCGGCGCAATAAGCCGGAATACCGAAAAAGCCGGCTCCGGCCGGCTTTTTACGTTTCGATTTGATTTTTCCCGGACCTGTGCCGGAAAAAATCACCGTATCCCGCCGATTTTCCTCAGAAAAGCGGCGAAACCGCGCCGACCGCGCGGTACTCTCCCCCTGTCGAAAAACCCGCAGGTTTTTCGACAGGCAAAAGCACCCGCCTGCACATGAAATGCCCCAGTTTGTGCGGACAGCACAAAAACGCCCCTATGCAGGCAATATTTAGTTTTATGCGGAGTGGCGCCGCGTTAGCGGCGCCACTCCCGTTTTTGTCTGGATGCGCTCGCTGTTGTAGAAGAGAATGTAGTCGTCAAGCATTTGGTTGGCCTCTTTAAAAGAAACGGGCTTGTGGCGGTAGATACACTCCGTTTTCAAAATGGAGAAGAAGTTTTCTGCCATTGCATTGTCATACGGATTTCCTTTCCTTGACATGGACGGCGTTATGCCATAAGATTGGGTTAGCTTGAAATATGCTTGTGAGGTATATTGAAAGCCTTGGTCGCTGTGGAGCTGCAACTCTGCAGCGACCTTCTTCTTCTCCATCTTCATAGCTAAGTGGATTGTATCCAGAACAAGGTTCACCGTTTGCTGGCTTGATGTCTTGTATGCCACGATGCTGCTGTCGTACAGATCGCGGATCACGGACAAATAGAGCACGCCTTCTTTTGTCTGAATATAAGAAATGTCTGTAACCCATTTGCTGTTGGGTTTGTCCGAGCAGAACTGCCGATCTAACAGATTCTGATACCGGTGCGTTTGCTGTCCAAGGTTCTGCCACTTCCTTTTTCTCCGTATTTCGGACAGTATTCCATACTTTTTCATTACTCGAAGTATGGTTTTCGGATTATGATGGACCCCCTGACTTTCCAGCCAGAGCTGCATCCGGCGATAGCCATAGGTCTGGAAACAGTGCTCCTGCTGGGCCTTGAGTTTCTTTGCCAACAGGGAATCCTTTTCGGGCTGCCCCGCGTGCTTCACATAGTCATAGTAACCGCTTCTGGACACGCCAAAGAATCGGCACATGACAGATACGGCGTATGCTGTCCGGTGTTGGCAGATCACATGGTATTTGAACGCTGGTCTCACTTCCTTTCTGTGAGCGAGAGAAAATCCCACAATAGTTTGTTCTCCATTTCCAGGCGCTTATTCTCATACTTGAGGTCCTGTAAAGTTTTTGCCGGTTTCCTTCCTCGTGCCTTTGGAATTCCTTGCACTTCCTTCTTTCGCTCTCTCATTAGCAAATAGTGTACCGGCCTATGTCCGGTTAGTCCTAACTCGTTTTCTACCTCTTTCTGCGTCATGCCTGATTCGAGCATTGCCTTGATCTGCGGCAGAAGTTCCTGACTGTGTTGATATTTCCTTGCCATATACAGATACCCCCTCATGTAGTTATTGTCCTACATCAGGGGGCGTTTTGTCTATTGTCCGTTTTTACTGGTTCGGTTCAACAGCAGGCGGGTGCTTTTTGCGTCAGGTCAGACCTGCTCCGGCGCCGCGGCGCGGCCGCGCCAGAACAGCAGGATGGTCAGCAGCGCCGCCGCGTGATAGAAGCTGTTGTGGTCGAACGGCACGCCGCAGATCACGGCGCGGACGCGGGGATCGAGCAGCGCCGGCGCGCCGAGCAGCTGCGCCCCGAGGGCGCCGAGATACCAGCGGCAGGGCGCGCCGCCGGGGCGGCGGGCCCTGCGGATGAAATCCGCCAGGGCACAGCCCACGCAGACGCCGCCGTAAAAGATGGTGACGAACAGAAAGTGCCAGCGCAGCAGCAGCAGCAGATCGGTCAGCAGCGCCGCCGCCAGGCAGCCGTAGAGCACGGGCCGCAGCCGCCCGCGCAGGCGCGCCTCGCCCCGCTCGCCCGCCGCGCACAGCGCCAGCATCGCGCAGGCAAAGCACAGCATCGGCGAGAGCAGCAGCCACATCAGATCGAGCAGCCGGGCGGGCCAGTGCCAGAGATGGGTAAAAAAGCCCAGCAGGCTCGCCCCGCCCAGCGCGGACATCAGCCCGTGCCACAGCCGGGCCCGCAGCGTCTTCTGGCGCAGATGCGTCAGCACATAGCCGAACGCCGCCAGGGCGTTGACCAGATTGGTCAGCGCGGTGCACAGCTCCGGCGCAGCCGTCAGTTCCACGGCGATCCCCTCCCGCGTATGTTCTGTTTCTATCATAGCGCGTATGAGGCCGTTTGTCACTCAACTCTTGCGGCTGTCTGTGCAAAAAAAATCAGCGGTACTGGGCCTCGAACAGCTCGCGGTAGAAGCCGTTGGCGGCCATCAGCTCGTCGTGCGTGCCGCGCTCCACCACGTTGCCGTCGCGCACGACCAGGATGAGGTCGGCGTTGCGGATCGTGCTCAGGCGGTGGGCGACGACGAAGCAGGTCTTGCCGCGCATCAGCTCGCGCATCGCCTGCTGCACCAGCACCTCGGTGTGGGTGTCCACATTGGAGGTCGCCTCGTCGAGGATGAGCATGCGGCTGTCCATCAGCATGGCGCGGGCGATGGTCAGCAGCTGCTTCTGCCCCTTGGAGATGTTGGCGGCGTCGTCGGTGAGGACGGTGTCGTAGCCCTGCGGCAGGCCCATGATGAAGTGGTGGATGTGCGCCGCCTTGGCCGCGGCGATCACCTGCTCCCGCGTGGCGCCGGGGCGGCCGTAGGCGATGTTGTCGTAGATGCTCCCGTAAAAGAGCCAGGTGTCCTGCAGCACCATCGCATAGGCCAGGCGCAGGCTGTCGCGCGTCAGGTGCATGACGTCCTGCCCGTCGACGGCGATCGTGCCGCCCTGGGCGTCGTAAAAGCGCATCAGCAGGTTGATGAGCGTCGTCTTGCCGGCGCCGGTCGGCCCGACGATGGCGATGAGCTTGCCCGGCTCGGCCCGCAGGCTGAGATCGGGCAGGATGATCCGGCCCTTTTCATAGCCGAAGGCGACATGGGACAGCTCGACGCGGCCCTCGACGTTTTCCAGCACATGCGCGTCCGGCGCGTCGGCCGGCTCGAGCGGCATGTCGATCAGGCGGAACACGCGCTCGGCGGCGGCGATGGCGCTCTGCAGCTCGCCGAAGATCTGGGCGATCTCGTTGATCGGCCCGCTGAACTTGCGGCTGTAAAGCACAAAGGAGGAGATGTTGCCGATGCTCATGCCGCCCGTCATGTAGATGAAGGCGCCGAACACCGAGATCAGCGACAGCGAGAGGTTGTTGATGAAGTTGACGCACGGGCCCATCATGCTGCCGTAATAGTCGGCCTTGTAATAGGCCTGCACCACGCCCTCGTTCTCGGTGTCGAGGTCGCCGATGACGTTCTCCTCCTGATTATAGGCCTTGAGGGTCTTTTGGCCGGAGATCATCTCCTCGACAAAGCCGTTGAGCGCGCCGAGCTTCTTCGAGCGGTCGGAGAAGAGCGGCCGGGTGCGGCGGGAGATGAAGCGGGTCAGCAGCACCGACATCGGCACCGTCACCGCAAAGACCAGCACCAGGCGCGGCGAAATGCGGATCATCATGGCGGCCGCGCCGACGATGGTGATGCTGCTCGCCATCACCTGCACGAGATCGGTGGCGATCGAGGCCGAGATGGTGTCGGTGTCGTAGGAGATGCGGGAGATGATGTCGCCGGTGCTGTGGCTGTCGAAAAAGCTGACCGGCATGTGCGCCAGGCGGCGGAAGATGTCCTCGCGGATCGAGAAGGTCACCTTGCGTGAAATGGCGATCATCAGGATGTTGAGCAGCCAGTCCAGCACGCTGGACAGCAGATAGAACACCAGCATCAGCAGCGCGTAGCGGCCGACGAGGGCGAAATCCGCCTGCCCCTTGCCGAGGCCGATGGCGTCGATGGCCTTGCCGGAGAGGTACGGGCCGAGCAGCGCCAGCGAGTTGGCGCCGAAGGTGAGGGCGATCGCCAGCAGCATCAGCCACTTGTGCTTCCACAGGTAGGAGCCGATGCGCAGCAGGGTGGAGCGCTTTTTGTTCATGCCTCCACCCCCATCTGCAGCCGGGCGATGTCCCGGTAGAGCGCGCAGGAGCGCAGCAGCTCCGCATGCGTCCCGAAGCCGGCCATGCGCCCGTCCTCCAGCACCAGGATCTTGTCGCAGTGCTGGATCGAGCTGACGCGCTGGGCGATGATGACCGTGGTGGTGCCGGCGTATTTTTCGCGCAGCACGCCGCGCAGCTCGGCGTCGGTGCGGTAGTCGAGGGCGCTCGAGCTGTCGTCGAGGATCAGGAACTCCGGCCGCCCCGCCAGGGCGCGGGCGATCAGCAGGCGCTGCTTCTGTCCGCCGGAGAAGTTGGCGCCCTTGGCCTCGACCGGCGCGTCCATGCCGCCCGCGCCGGCGATGAAGGCGGCGGCCTGGGCGTCCGCCGCGGCGGCGTCAAGCTCCGCCAGCGAGATCTGCCGCCCGAGGCGGATGTTCGCGCCGACGGTGTTGCGGAACAGGACGTCGTTCTGGAACACGACGCCGAAGCGGGCCCGCAGCGCGGTCTTTTCCATGGTGCGGACATCCTGTCCGTCGAGGTAGACGCCGCCCGCGTCCACGTCGTAAAAGCGCATCAGCAGCGCCGCCACGGTCGATTTTCCGGCCCCGGTGGGGCCGATGATGCCGAGGCTCTCGCCGCGCTGCAGCGAAAAGCTGATGTCCTCCAGGGTCGGCTCCTTTTTGTCATAGGAGAAGGTGACATGCTCGAAGCGCAGATGGTCGCCGTCGCTGCGCAGCGGCCGCGGCTCGGGCAGCAGCTGCATCGGCGCGTCCATGACCTCCTGGATGCGGCCCGCCGAGGCGAGCGCCTGGGAGTACATGGTCAGCACGCGGGTGACGCTGAGCATGGCGTTGAGGATGATGGTGAAATAGGTGAGGAAGGCCGTGATCGCCCCGGCGCCGGACTGCCCGGCGTTGACGCGGTGCGCGCCGACGACGACCACCAGCACCAGCCCGCCGTTGAGGATGAAGTTCATCACCGGCTTGCTGACCGCCATCGTCATGTTGGCGCGGTTCTCGGCGCGCATGACCTCGCGGTTGACGGCGGTGAAGCGCTTCTTCTCGTCCTCGGTCTTGCTCAGGGCCTTGATGACGCGCACGCCGGTGGCGTTTTCGCGCACGACGCGGACCATGGTGTCGGCGGCGCGCTGCGATTCGGCGAAGAGCGGCACGCTCTTTTTCGAGACGTAAAAGACGATGAGCGCCATGAAGGGCAGAATGGCGACCAGCACCGCGGCCAGCACCGGATCGAGCATCATGGTGACGGCGATGCCGCCCAGCACCAGGATCGGGGCGCGCACGCCGATGCGCTGCATCATGCCCACCATGCGGTGGATGTTGTAGGTGTCGGTCGTCATGCGGGAGATCAGGCTCGGCACCGTGAAGGTATCGACCTGGCGGTTGGAGAGCCAGGCGATGCGGGCAAAGAGGTCATGCCGCAGGGTGCGCGTCGTGTCGCGCGCCACGCTCGAGGCCATGCGGTTGGCGAGGATGTTGAAGGTGACGGCCAGGATCGAGCAGACCACCATCAGCACGCCCCAGCGGACAATCAGGCCGCGGTCGCGCAGCGGCGCGACCGCGTCGATGACGTGGGCGAGGATGTAGGGCAGCAGCAGGTCCATCACCGTGCCGACCAGCTTGATGGCCAGTCCGAAGCTCATGCGCCGGACATAGGGTTTCAGATAATGGCCGATCAGGTGCAAGCGCCGTCGCCTCCCCGGTTGCGGACATGGCAGAAGCAGCACTGCCGCTCCTCGACGGCGCGGCGGCGCAGGCGCTCCAGCGTCCCGGCAAAGGCGGCCGCCTCCTCGGCGGTCAGCTCGGAGAGCAGCCACTCGTAAAAGCCGCTCTCCTCGGAGACCAGCTGGCTCTTGAGGGCGTCGGCGGCGGGCGTGGCGCGCATCAGCTTGCTGCGCCCGTCGTCGGGGTCGGGCTCGCGGACCACATAGCCCTTCTTCTCCAGCCCTGCCGCCAGGCGGGCCACCGCCGCCTTGTCGACGCCGAGGTCCTCGGTCAGCTCCTGCTGATTGCAGACCCCGTGATAAGTGATATGGCGCAGCGCCTGAAGCTCCGCGGGATTGAGCCCCGTGTGCCGGACCGCTTTGGCCGTGTAAATGCGCGCCGACCGGTCGATCTGCCGGATGCCGCGTTTGATGTCATCCATATCTGTTCCTCCGCGGGGGAAATCCCCCCGCCTTGAAGTATATCGAAGATTAGTTGATATGTCAACCTGATCGGCAAAATTTTATGCGGCGCCCGGGGCGGCGGTCTCTGCGCCGTTCCGGGCCGTTCCGCGCCGTTCCGCGCCGGTTCCGCCATCCCGGGCGCGGCGGAAACCCCGCGGCGGAAAAGACCCTTCGACCGGAGGATGACAGGACGCCGAATGAAAGCAGGAGCACGCCGGACGGAAACGGAGCGCGGCTGACGGAAACGGAGCGCGCCGGATGAGAGCCCCCCTTCCGGCGCGCCGCGCGCCACCTCCCCCAAGGGGGAGGCAAGGACGCAGGCTTTCTCCCGCAAGAGAGCGGCAGGGACGCGGGTCGTCCCAGCGGCAGGGACGCAGCCCTCTCCCGCAAGCATTTCCGCAAGAGCGCGGCAGAGACGCGGGCCGCCCCAGCGGCAGGGACGCAGCCCTCTCCCGCAAGCGTTTCCGCAAGAGAGCGGCAGGGACGCGGGTCGTCCCAGCGGCAGGGACGCGGGCCTCTCTCGCAAGAGCGCGGCAGAGGCGCAGGCCGTCCCCGGGCGGCAGGGGCAAGAACTTCTCCCGCAAGCCGCCCCCGGCGGGGGAGGTGCCGTCCGCAGACGGCGGCAGGGGGCTTTTATCCGGCGGCTCCGCGTCCGTGCCGCCATTCCGGGCGCGGCGGAAAAGGCCCTTCGGCCGGAAGATGGACAGAACGCCGAATGAAAGCAGGAGCGCGTCGGACGGAAACGGAGCGCGCCGGACGAGAGCCCCCCTTCCGGCGCACCGCGCGCCACCTCCCCCCAAGGGGGAGGCAAGGACGCGGTCCGTCCCAGAGGCGGGGCGCAGGCTTTCTCCCGCAAGCATTTCCGCAAGAACGCGGCAAGGACGCAGGCCGCCCCAGAGGCAGAGACGCAGCCCTCTCCCGCAAGCATTTCCGCAAGAGAGCGGCGGGGACGCGGGTCGTCCCAGCGGCCGGGACGCGGCCCTCTCCCGCAAGCGTTTCCGCAAGAGCGCGGCACGGACGCAGGCCGCCCCAGCGGCAGGGACGCGGGCTTTCGCCCGCAGGAGCGCGGCGGCTCTTGCGCGCGCGGCGCAGGCATGTTACAATGGCGCGGGGATGTGAAACCGATGGACAAGGCGCTTGCCTTTCTCAAAAAAGACCTGGTGCTGGCCGTTTCGGCGCTGGCGGCGCTGCTCTCGATGCTGCTGACGCCGCCCGACCGCGCCTACTGGGGCTATCTCAACCTGCGCGTGCTGGCTCTGCTCTTCTGCCTGATGGCGGTGGTGGCCGGGCTGCGGCACATCGGCGTGCTGGCGCTGCTCTCGCGCGCCGCGGCGGCCCGCTGCCGCGCGCCGGGGACGCAGGCGCTGATGATGGTGCTGCTGTGCTTCTTCCTGGCGGCGCTGCTGACCAACGACGTGGTGCTGCTGACCTTCGTGCCCTTCACGCTGGCGCTGCCGCTGGCCGCCGACCGCCGCCTGCTGCTGCGGACGGTGGTGATGGAGACCGTCGCCGCCAACCTCGGCAGCCTGGGCACGCCGGTCGGCAACCCGCAGAACCTCTTTCTCTACACCCATTACGGCCTGCGCGCCGGCGCTTTTTTCCGCACCGTGCTGCCCCTCTGGGCGCTGTCGCTGCTGCTCACCGTGCTGCTGACGCGGTGGCTGTGCCGCGGCGGGCGGGCGCTGCCCGCGCCCGCGGCGGAAACGCCGGTCCCGGCGCCGCCCGCGGCGCGCTGCGCCGAATACGCGGCCCTGTTCGCGCTCTGCCTGCTGACGGTGTTCGGCGCGCTCGACTGGCGCCTCTGTCTGGCGCTCGTCGCCGCCGCGCTGCTGCTCTGCGACCGGCCCCTGCTGGCGCGCGTCGATTACGGGCTGCTGCTGACCTTTGTCTGCTTCTTCGTCTTTGTCGGCAACCTCGGCCGCTGCGCGCCGGTGGCCGCCTTTTTGGAAACGCTGCTGCGCGGCCGCGAGGAGCTGGTCTCGGCCCTCGTCTCGCAGGTCGTCAGCAACGTCCCGGCCGCGGCGATGCTCGCCCCCTTCACCGACAGCGCCCGCGGGCTGCTGCTCGGCACCAACATCGGCGGGCTGGGCACGCCGGTGGCCAGCATGGCCAGCCTGATCTCCTGGAAGCTCTACTGCGCCGGCGAGGCCCCGCAGCGGGGGCGCTACCTCGCCTTTTTCTCCGCCGTCAACTTCTCCCTGCTCGCACTGCTGCTTCTGCTCATTCACTGAAAAGGAGGACCCGTCATGGATGCAACCCCGCGGCCGCCGCGCGACGGCGCCATCGATCTGCTCAAGGTGCTGGCCATCTTCGCGGTCATCGTCATTCACGTCACCCCGGGCGGCATGACCGCGCCGCTCGGCTCCTTCGGCTGGTATTCCGCCGTGTTCTGGGGCAGCGCCGCCCGCTGGGCCGTGCCGGTGTTCCTGATGTGCAGCGGCGCCCTGCTGATCGGGCCGGAGCGGCCGCTGCCGCTCGGCAAGCTCTGGGGCCGGAACATCGTGCGCATCGTGGCGGCGATGTGGGCCTGGGGCCTGGCCTACAAGATCTACCATCTCGTCCGCTGGAGCGGCCTGTCGGCGCTGACCGGCGCCGCCCTGTTCCAGGCCGTCAAGGAGGTGCTGCTCTTCCGCCAGGAGTTCCATTTTTATTATCTGCACATCATCCTGCTGGTCTATGCCTTTCTGCCGGTGACGCGCGCCTTTGTCGCCGCCGCCGACCGGCGCCTGCGGCGCTATTTCCTGCTGCTGTGGTTCGGGCTGGGCATCGTCTATCCGCTGGTCAAGCATTTCTGGCCCTTCACGCTGCTCTACGGCATCCCCACCCAGTGGCTCATCAACATGACCTACGCCTCGATCGGCTACGGCGTGCTGGGCTATGAGCTGCGGCAGACGACCTTCCGCCGCGCCTGGCCGTGGGCGCTCGCCTTTCTCGGCGGGCTGCTCGGCACCATCGGCGGCACCGTCTGGCGCTCGCTGGCGGCCGGAAAGAACGACCTGCTGTTCTGGGAGGGCATGACCCCCTTCGTGGCGCTGATGGCGGCCGGCGTGTTCGGCTTCGTCTCGGCGCGCGTGCCGCGCGGCAAGGCGCCGCCGCGCCTGATCGCCCATCTCTCCAAGGCCTCGTTCTGCATCTTCCTGGCCCATGTGTTCTTCCTCTGGGAGCTGAGCTACCGCGGCGTCGGCGTGAAGATGGCGCCCGCCCTGCTCTCCATCCCGCTGACCGCGGCCGCCGCCTTCTGCTGCTGCGAGGTCGTCTATCTGGTGCTCTCGCGCATCCCGGTCGTCAACAGATACCTGCTGTAAGCCCGCATCAAAAAAAAGCCGCCGTCCGGATCTCGGACGGCGGCTTTTGACGCTGTTACTGGGCGGCCTTCTGGGCGAGCTTGGCGCGGTATTTCGCCAGCTCTTCCTGGTTGGCCATGATGAAGTGGCCCGGCTCGATCTCGGTCCACACCGGCTTGTCGGTCTCGTAATGGTGGCAGGAGGGGTCGTAGATCTCCAGCACCTTTTCCTTCTCCGACTCGGGGTCGGGCAGCGGGATGGCGGAGAGCAGCGCCCGCGTATAGGGATGCAGCGGGTGCGCGAACAGCTTCTCCGTCTCGGCCAGCTCGACGATGACGCCCTTGTGGATGACCGCGATGCGGTCGCAGATGAAGCGCATGACGGACAGGTCGTGGGCGATGAACAGATAGGTCAGCCCGCGCTCCTTCTGCAGCTTGCTCATCAGGTTGAGCACCTGGGCGCGGATGGAGACGTCGAGGGCGGAAATCGGCTCGTCGGCGATGATGAACTCCGGCTCCATGATGAGGGAGCGGGCGATGCCGATGCGCTGGCGCTGGCCGCCGGAGAACTCGTGCGGGAAGCGGGAGGCGAACTCCGGCAGCAGGCCGACCTCGCTCAGCGCCTCGGAGACCTTGGCCTCGCGTTCGCTGTGGCTGATGCCGTGATGGACGTTGACCAGGCCCTCGGAGACGATGTAATCGACCTTGGCGCGCTCGTTCAGCGACGCCATCGGGTCCTGGAAGATCATCTGGATCTGCTGGGTCACCTCGCGGTCGAGCTCATGGCTGATCTTGCCGCTGATGCGCTGGCCCTTGTAGATGACCTCGCCGGCGCTCATCGGGTTGATGCGGATGATGGCGCGGCCGATGGTGGTTTTGCCCGAGCCGGACTCGCCGACCAGACCGAAGGTCTCGCCCTTGTAAATGTCGAAGGAGACGCCGTGGACGGCGACGAATTTCTTGCGCTTGACGCCGAAGGTGACCTCCATGTTTTTGACGCTGACCAGCACCTCACGATTCTTACTTTCCATCGACCGTCCCCCCCTTCTTCCGCATATTGCGGATCTCGCGGATGTGCTTGATGTGCTCAGGCGGCTCCACCTTCGGGGCGCGCGGATCGAGCAGCCAGGTCTTGGCCTTGTGCGTCGGCGACACCTCGAAATAAGGCGGCAGCTCGACAAAGTCGATCTTGAGCGCCTGCGGGTTGCGGGCGGCAAAGGCGTCGCCGTGGACCGCCTTGAACAGGTTGGGCGGCGTGCCCTTGATGGAATACAGGTCCTGCCCCTTGACGCCGAGCTGCGGCAGCGAGGACAGCAGCGCCCAGGTATACGGGTGCTTGGGATCGTAGAACACCTCGTTGACCAGGCCGATCTCCACGATGTCGCCCGCGTACATGACGGCGATGCGGTCGGCGATGTTGGCGACCACGCCGAGGTCGTGGGTGATGAAGATGATGGTCAGGCCGTACTTGGCCTTGAGGTCCTTGATCAGATCGAGGATCTGGGCCTGGATGGTGACGTCGAGGGCGGTGGTCGGCTCGTCGCAGATCAGGATTTTCGGGTTGCAGGCGATGGCGATGGCGATGACGACGCGCTGGCGCATGCCGCCGGAAAACTCGTGCGGATACTGCTTATAGCGGCGCTCCGGCTCCGGGATGCCGACGTCGGCGAGGATCTGGATGACCTTCTGCTTGAGGGCGGCGCCGTGCAGATGCTGATGCAGCTCGACCGCCTCGCCGATCTGCTTGCCGACCGTCTTCAGCGGGTTGAGCGAGGTCATCGGGTCCTGGAGGATCATGCAGATCTCATGGCCGCGGATCTTGAGCCACTCGCTCTCCTTGGGGAACTTGGCCAGATCGACGGGCTTGCCGTCGTCCATGCCGTAATAGAGAATGGAGCCGCTGTCGACCCAGCCGTTCTTGTCGAGCAGGCCGATGAAGTTCTTGTTGAGCACACTCTTGCCGCAGCCGGACTCGCCGACGATGCAGAGGCTCTCGCCCTTGTGGACGTCCAGCGAGACGTTGCGGATGGCGTGCAGCACCTTGCCGCGCAGGTTGAACTTGACGTTGAGGTCCTTTACGGACAGGATGATGTCCTGATTTTCCATAAACGCACCCCCCTTAGCGGTGGTTCTTCGGGTCGGCCGCGTCGGAGAACGCATTGCCCACCACGTAGAACGAAATGGTGACCACCGACAGGATGATGGTCGGATAAATCAGCTGATAGCGCAGGTTCGGGCTCATCATCAGCTGGCGGCCGACGTTGATGAGGTTGCCCAGCGACGGCGTGGTCGCCGGCAGGCCGAGGCCGATGTAGGTGATGAACACCTCGGAACCGATGGCGTCCGGGATGGCGAGCGCGAAGCGCAGCATGACGACCGACACCAGGTACGGCAGCAGATTGCGGAAGATGATGGTCACCGTGTTGGTGCCGAGGCAGCGCGAGGCGAGGTTGTACTCGCGGTCGCGGATAATGAGGATCTGGTTGCGGATGAAGCGCGCCATGTCGATCCAGCGCGTGATGCTCATGGCGAAGATGATCGTGCCGATGCCCGGGGTCATCATGTAGGACACGAGGATCAGCACCAGCGAGGACGGGATGTTGTCGAGGATGTTGTAGAGCTCGGTGAAGATGATGTCGCAGAATCGCACATAGCCCCACAGCACGCCGGCCGCGATGCCGACGACCGACTCGATGACGGCGACGCTGATGGCGATGATGAGCGAGGTGCGGGTCGCGGCCCACAGCCGGCTCCACAGATCCTGGCCGATGGAGTTGGTGCCGAGGATAAAGCCCTTGTGCCCCGGCTCGATGTTGCGCAGCGGCTTGCCGGTCACGGTGTCGTTGAAGGACGTGAAGGCATTGCGCTGGTTCGGCAGATAGGGCTGGATGAAGGTGAACAGCAGAATGGCGACCACCAGGAACACGAGGAACATGGCGATCCTGTTCTTGCGGAACACCTGGAAGGTGCTGCGCCAGTAGGAATAGTTCGAATAGCCGGTGCGCTCGACTTCTTTTTCGTCGAAGCCGGCAAAGGTAAAGGCCTCCTGCTCGGAGAGGTGCTCCTTGAGCTGATCCTGCATGCTCTCCTGGAGCTTGACGAGCTTGGGCGTCTTATGCAGCAGAGACATCAGCGGCTCCCCTCCTTTGCGACAAAGCTGATGCGGGGATCGAGCAGAACCATCATCAGGTCGCCGAGGATCAGGCCGATGATGCCGACCACGCTGAACAGCATGACGATCGCCTGCACCATATTGTTGTCCTGCTTCTTGATGACGTCGATGAGCAGACCGCCCATGCCGGGCACGGCGTACAGCGACTCAATGTAGATCGAGCCGACCACCGTGTTGAGGAAGGACGTCGGCAGATACTGCACCATCGGCACAAAGGCGTTGCGGAACACGTGACGATAGAGCGTCTGCGTGTCCGACAGACCCTTGATCTTGGCCAGCTGGACATAGTCCTTGGTGCTCTGGTCCACCGTGTAGCGGCGAATCCACATCGCGTAATAGATGATGTTCGGCAGCGAGAGCGAAAACACCGGCAGGATCCAGGTTCGCCAGTCGTCCACCTTGAACAGCAGACTCAGGCCGAACAGCTCCGTGCCGTAGAGCTGAATGAACAGGTAATAGACCGCGCTCGGCACCGCCTGAATGATGACGATGAACACCGTGCCAAGGTGATCCGGGAACTTGTTTTTATGCCGGGCCATCCAGATGCCGAGCGGCAGGCCGAGAATCATGCCGAACAGAATGGACAGACACCCGAGCTTAATGGAGAGCGGCGCCTTGGTCGCCAAAATGGCGAGGGTGGGGACGTTGTTGCGGTAAACATAGGACGTGCCGAGGTCGCCCTTCAGAATGAGCTGCTTCCAGAAGCGCCAGAGCTGAATGTGGATCGGCTGGTCCAGCCCCAGCAGCGCCAGGCTGTTTTTGATCTGTTCCTGAGACATTTTGTCCACGTTGGGCAGAAAACCGTCCAGCGGGAGCTGACGCATCAATATAAAGACGACCGACACGATGATAAAAATCGTGATGATCGAGCGCGCCAGGCGTTTTAACAGGTATTTGGCCATGTTATTCCCTCTTTACCAGTGACAACCCCCCGCCCTTGGGACGGGGGGTTGTCGGATTTCATCACGGTGTGCCGGTTACTTCTTCATCGCGGCTTCCCAAGCCGACTTGTTGGCCTCAAAGGTATCCATGTTGATGAACTCGTCCTGAATCTTCATCCACTTGTAGCGCAGACGGGAGATGCCGGACGGAGACCACTGGCCCTCGAAGATGTTCAGGCGGGTGGCCTGGTAGTTCGCGGAGGAGACGAAGCACGGGATCACCACGGCGTTTTCGATCAGCATGTCCTCAGCGGTGGCAAACAGATCGTAGCGCTTGTTGATGTCCACGCCCTCGGCCTTGGCCGCGTCCACGGCGTCGCAATAGGAGCTGTACATCGTCCCGAACTCGGTGAAGTACGGGCTGGAGACGATCTTGTCGATATTGGCGATGACGGTGGCGTTGTTGCCGTCGGTGGTGGTGTACCAGTACTTGTAATCCTCGGCGTTGGTGACCAGCGCGGCGCGGTCATAGGAAGAACCCAGCTCGCGGTTGCTGTCGACGTCGATGTTGTGGCCGAACGGATCGGTCCAGGTCTCCGGATCGACATAGTCGGCGCCCCAGTTGCAGCGCATGAAGCTGTAATCGCCCGCGCGGCGGGTGGCAGACAGGAAGTTCTCGGACGGGCCGGCGTTCAGCACGCAGGTGATGTAGTCGGTGCCGAGGACGCCTTCCAGCTGCTGCTTGAGCAGAACGTACTCGTTCTCCCAGTCGGTATCGCCGGACTTGTAAGTCAGGACGACGGTGACCGGGAAGGTGACGCCGATGGCGGTCAGCTCTTCAACGGCCTTGGCCTTGTATTCGAGGGCCTTGTCCTTGTTGAAGAAATACTGGTCGTTGTCCTTGAACGGGGCCAGCTGGCTGAAATCGGTGCCGTCCGCGTTGGTGGTGAAGTTGGACGGAGTGATGGTGTTCTGGAGGATGCTCTCCGGATCGTCCGGCTCCACGGCGCCGCTGATGGTATAGAGACGGTCAAAGGCGCTCATGATGGAGTGGCGGAAGTTGCTGTTCATGACGGCGAGCGCCCAGTTCTCCGGGCCCCACTCGGCGGCATAGCAGGGACGGAAATCGAAGCAGTAGAAGTAATGCCACATGTTGTCCACGCGGTCGCGGGACACATACTGGGCGTTGTTGGCCTTCCACTCGTCGATGATGTCCATGTTGAGGTCGCAGGCATCCAGCTCGCCGCGCAGGACCATGACAGGCGCCAGGGTCTCGGCTTCGGCGTTGTAGCTGCGCTCGATGCGGGTGATGTAGATGCGGTCCGCATCCCAGTTGTTCTCGTTCTTGACATAGATGTGCTTGACCTGCGGCTCAAACTCGGAAAGGATGTAGGCGCCGCAGTAATACATCTTGGTGTTGTCCACGCCGAACTGGTCCTTCAGCTCGTCGAGCTGCGGGCCGTAAGCCGGCATGAAGCACACATAGACCAGCGCAGAGAGGAAGTACGGGGTCGGACGCTCGAGGGTGTACTCGAGGGTATAGTCGTCCACGGCCTTGATGCCGACCTGGCTGAAATCGGTGATTTCCTTGTTGTAGTAGGCCTCGGCGTTCTTGACGCAGTTGACCTGCTGCTGGGTCTTGGAGTCATACTCGGAGGTGCAGACGTACTTGAGGGCGTCCACAAAGTTCTGCGCGGTGACCTCGGCGATCTCCTTGCCCTGGTAGTCATACCACTTGCAGCCCTGGCGGAGATGGAAGGTCCAGACCAGACCGTCATCGCTGGTCTCCCAGCTGGTGGCGAGGCCCGGGATGATCTGGCCGTACTGATCGGTCTCGACCAGCGTGTCGATCACGTTGGCGGCGACCTCCTGAGGCCACTGTTCGCCGGTGATGAGGTAGTTCAGGGTGGCGACTTCGGAGCTGTAAAGCTTGCGAAGGACCATCTCCTGCTGCGGCTCTTCGGTCCCGTCTCCGGACCCGTCGCCGCCGCTTGTTCCGGTCTTGCTGCAGCCTGCAAACATCGTGCAGAGCATCAGCATGGCCAGAAGCAGTGCGAGATACTTCTTCATCCGTTTTCTCTCCTTTTCTTTTTTCCCTTGTGCTTCTGTGCTTCGGCAGTTTGCCTTTTGCACATCAGCGATTTTATACTTTATTCACAACTCTGTCAACGCCCCGTAATTCGATTCATACGATCTTACGATTTTGGACCGCTTTCATTGTTTAGTTTGACGAAATTTGTTCCGGGACCTGGATTTTTTGGGGCTGTCATGCAAAAACATCCCGCCGTATTTCGGCGGGATGTTTGCGCTGCGGAAATAATTTGTTTGGGTCCCCGGCAGTCAGCGGGCCTTTTCCCAGGCCTCGCGGTTCTTGGCGAGCGTGTCCATGTCGATGAAGGAATCGCCGACCTTGAGCCATTTGTAACGCAGGCGGGAGATGCCGGACGGCGACCACTGGCCGTCATAGATGTTGATGCGGGTGGCCTGGTAGTTGGCCGAGCCGACGAAGCAGGGCACGACGCAGGCGTTTTCGATCAGCATGGCCTCGGCGTCGGCGAAGAGCGCGTAGCGCTTGTTGATGTCGATGCCCTCGGCCTTGGCGGCGTCCACCGCCGCGTAGTACTTGGTGTAGAACTCGCCGAACTCCTTGAAGTACGGGCTGGAGGTGATCTTGTCGATGTTGGCGATCATCGTGGCGTTGTTGCCGTCGGTGGTGGTGTACCAGTACTTGTAGTCATCCGCCTTGATGGTCAGGGCGGCGCGGTCGTAGGACGAGCCGATGTAGCGGCCGGAGTCGACGTCGATATTGGCCGTGAACGGATCGGTCCAGGTCTCCGGGTCGACATAGTCGGCGCCCCAGCGGCAGCGCATGAAGCTGTAATCGCCCGCGGCGCGGGTGGCGGACAGGAAGTTCTCGGACGGGCCGGCGTTCAGCACGCAGGTGACGTAGTCGGTGCCGAGGACGCCTTCCAGCTGCTGCTTGAGCAGAACGTACTCGTTCTCCCAGTCGGTGTCGCTCGAGTTGTAGGTCAGCACGACGGTGACCGGGAAGGTGACGCCGATGGCGGTCAGCTCTTCGACTGCCTTGGCCTTGTACTCCAGGGCCTTGTCCTTGTTGAAGTAATACTGGTCGATGTCCGCGAAGGCGCTCTGCTTGACAAAATCGTTGCCGTCGGCATCATAGGCGAAGTCGCTCGGCGTGATGGTGTTCTGCAGGATGCTCTCCGGATCGTCCGGCTCGACGGCCGTCATGCAGTACAGGCGGTCGAAGGCGCTCATGATGGAGTGGCGGAAATTGCTGTTCATGACGGCGAGCGCCCAGTTCTCCGGGCCCCACTCGGCGGCGTAGGTCGGACGGAAATCGAAGCAGTAGAAATAGTTCCACATGTTGTCGACGCGGTTGCGGGAGACGTAGTCCGCATGGCTGGTCTTCCACTCGTCGATGACGTCGGTGCTCAGCTTGCAGTAGTCGATCTCGCCGCGCAGGGCCATCACCGGCGCCAGGGTGTCGGCCTCGGCGTTATAGCTGCGCTCGATGCGGGTGATGTAGATGCGGTCCGCGTCCCAGTTGTTTTTGTTCTTGACGTAGACGTGCTTGACCTGCGGCTCGAAGTCGGAGAGAATGTAGGCGCCGCAGTAGTACATTTTGGTGTTGTCCACGCCGAACTGGTCCTTCAGCTCGTCGAGCTGCGGGCCGTAAGCCGGCATATAGCACACATAGACCAGCACGGAGAGGAAATACGGGGTCGGGCGCTCCAGCGTGTATTCAAGGGTGTGCTCGTCGACGGCCTTGACGCCGACCTGGCTGAAATCGGTGATCTCTTTGTTGAAATATTTTTCGGCGTTCTTGACGCACTTGACCTGGTCGAAGGTCTTGGAATCGTATTCCGACGTGCAGACATATTTGAGGGCGTCCACGAAGTCCTGCGCGGTGAGGTCGGCGACTTCCTTGCCCTGATAGTCATACCATTTGACGCCGTCGCGGAGATGGAAGGTCCAGACCAGACCGTCGTCGCTCAGCTCCCAGCTGGTGGCGAGACCCGGGATGATCTGACCGTACTGGTCGCACTCGACCAGCGTGTCGATGACGTTGGCAGCGACCTCCTGCGGCCACTGCTCACCGGTGGTGAGGTAATTCAGAGTGTCGACCTCCGCGCTGTAAAGGGCGCGGTAGACCATTTCCCCGTCGGTGCTGTCTCCGCCGGCAGCGGAGTCTGCGGACCCGTCCGCGGTTCCGGTTGCGGTCTTGCCGCAGCCGGCAAACAGGACACAGACCATCAGCGCCGCCAGAAGCAATGCAAGATATTTTTTCATCTGTCCCTTTTCCTCCTGTTCCTTTGCGCAGCAGCCGGACCGCCTGCGCAGACGGCCGGCATTTGTCTCTGTATCCGAATACATTTCCATCTTATGCGTGTCGTCTGTTCTGTCAACTTTTTCGTGTTAAATTTATAACATCTTACAACTTTCCAGAATTCTGATTAGGCAAAATGCTGAAAAACGCTGGCGCTTTCGCTGAAAAACACAGCGCCCCGCCGAAAACGGCGGGGCGCTGCAAGCCATGGGCGGTTCAGTTTTTCGGCTGCGCGGCGCGGGCGGCCTCCTCCTTTTCCAGCACGGTGTAGGCCACCTTGCCGACCAGGGTCTTGGGCAGGCTGTCGCGGTATTCGAACTCGCAGGGCATCGCGTATTTGGCGATGTTCCTGCGGCAGTGCTCCAGGATGGAGTTTTTGAGCTCGTCGGTGGGCTGATATTCGGGGCGCAGGACCACGAAGGCCTTGGGCTTCTGCATGCGGTAATCGTCGTGGACGCCGATGACCGTGCTCATCAGCACGGCGGGGTGGGCGTCGATGATGTTCTCCAGCTGCGAGGGGTAGATGTTGTAGCCGCTCGAGATGATGACGCGCTTGAGCCGCTGCTTGAAATAGATGAAGCCGTCCTCGTCCATGCTGCCGAGGTCGCCGGTGTGCAGCCAGATGCGGCCGTCGGCATGGAGTTGCAGCGTCTGGGCGGTCTCCTTCTCATTTCCGACATATTCGCGCATGACGCTCGGGCCGGAGATGCAGATTTCGCCGAGGTCGCCGTAGGGCACCTCGTCGTGCGTGTTCGGTGCGCAGATCTTGTAATAGGTGTCCGGGAAGGGCACGCCGATGCTGCCCTCGCGGTAATCGTTCTTCGGCGTCAGGCAGGAGGCGGTGACGCACTCGGTCGTGCCGTAGCCCTCGCGCACCTGGACGGTGGCGCCGTGGGCGTGCAGGAAGGCGTCCACCTTGTGCTTGAGCTCGGCGCTCAGGCTGTCGCCGCCGGAAAAGACGCCCTCGAGCGCGGAGAGGTCGAGATCGTCGATGTCCTTCATGCGCAGCAGCGCCTCGAACAGCGTCGGCACGCCGGCGATATAATTTGGGTGATGCTTGCGCAGCAGGCCCGCATAGGTCTTGACGGTGAACTGCGGCACCAGGATGCACTTGCAGCCCGCGACCAGCATGGTGTGGATGCCGATGCCGAGGCCGAAGCCGTGGAACATCGGCATGATGGAGAGCATGGCGTGCCCCGGCACGATGCAGTCGCCCGCCGCCGCGGTCTGGAGGGCGAGGGCGTTGAAGTTGAGGTTGGTGAGCAGGATGCCCTTGGTCGTCCCCGTCGTGCCGCCGCTGTAAAGGACGGCGGCGGGGTCGGCGCCGCGCTGCTCGCTCCGCCAGTCGGCGGCCGCGTACTGGTCGGCGCCGCGCAGGAAGTCGCGCCACCACAGCACGTCGGCGTCGCGCGGGAGCTTCGGGTCCTTCCGGCCCTCGGTCAGCGTGTAGCCGAGGCGCATCAGCGGCGTCAGCCCGTCGGCGATCGAGGTGACAATCAGGGTGCGGAGCGGCGTCTCGGCGCGCACGGCCTCGAACTTCTCCCAGAAGCGGTCGAGGGTGACGGCCACGGCGCTCTGCGCGGTGTTGAGGAAAAAGGCGATCTCGCCCTGGCTCGAGAGCGGGTGCACCATGTTGCACAGCGCCCCCATGCGGTTGAGCGCGTAAAAGAGGATGACGGCCTGCGGCGTGTTGGGCAGGCAGATCGTCACCCGGTCGCCCGGACGGACGCCGAGGGCGCGCAGCGCCTTCGCGCAGCGGTGCACCTCGCGCACCAGCTCGGGATAGCGGTACTGATGTCCCAGAAACTCACAGGCGACGAGATCGGGGTGCTTCGCCGCCGTCTCCTCGAGCAGATCGCACATCGACTGATCCGGATAATCGAGATGGGCCGGCGTATTGCCGTAAAAGCGCAGCCACGGAGCCTTGACTTCCATTGTGGGGCCTCCTGTCAGACATTTTGTCCCCGGTCGCCCGAAAACACCGTCAGTATACCACTTTTCCGCCGCGAAGACAAGAAAAGCGGGGCGGACCCGGCCGGGTCCGCCCCGCAGCGGCTGCCGCCGCTTTATGCGCTCTCGAACTGGGAGTTGTACATCTCGGCATAGGCGCCGCCGCGCGCCAGCAGCGCCTGGTGGCTGCCCTGCTCGACGATGTCGCCGTCGCGCATCATCAGGATGGTGCCGCAGTCGCGGATCGTGCTGAGGCGGTGGGCGATAATGAAGCTGGTGCGGCCCTGCATCAGATGGTCCATGGCGTGCTGGATGTCCACCTCGGTCTTGGTGTCGACGCTCGAGGTGGCCTCGTCGAGAATGAGCACCTGCGGATCGGCGAGGACGGCGCGGGCGATGGTGATGAGCTGCTTCTGGCCGGCGGAGATGTTGCTGCTCTCCTCGTTGATCTCGTCGTCATAGCCGCCGGGCAGCGTGCGCGCAAAGTGATCGACGCGGGCCGCCTGGGCGGCCGCCAGCACCTGCGCGTCCGAGGCGGCGCGGTCGCCGTAGCGGATGTTCTCGCGGATGGTGTCGCCGTAGAGCCAGGTGTCCTGGAGCACCATGCCCAGCGCGGCGCGCAGGCTCTCGCGCGTGTAGCGGCGGATGTCGAAGCCGTCGAGCAGGATGCAGCCGTCGTTCACGTCGTAGAAGCGCATCAGCAGCTTGACGATGGTGGTCTTGCCGGCGCCGGTGGGGCCGACGATGGCGACCTTCTGCCCCGCCTCGACAAAGGCGGAGAAATCGCGGATGACGGGCTTCTGCGGATCATAGCCGAAGACGACGTGGCAGAACTCCACCGTGCCGCGGAAGGGGCGCTCCTGGGGAACGCCGTTTTCGGTGTAGCGCAGCACCGGCCCGGCCGCCGTGCGGGCGAAGCGGATCGGCGCGGGATCCTCCGCGACCTCCTCCGGCTGGGCCAGGAACTCAAAGACGCGCTCGGCCGCCGCCGCCGTCTGCTGAAGGACGTTCGAGATGTTGGCGACCTGCGAGATCGGCTGGTTGAAGGAGCGGATATAGGTCAGGAAGGCCTGCACGTCGCCGAGGTCGAGCGCGCCCGCGGCGATGCGCGCCGCGCCGACCACGCAGCCCATGACATAGCCGAGGTTGCCGATGAAGTTGACCGCCGGCATGATGAGGCCGGAGAGGAACTGGGACTTCCAGGCCGTCAGGTAGAGCTGGTCGTTCTGGCCGTTGAATTTGACGCGGGCCCGCTCCTCGCCGCGGAAGGCGCGGATGACGGTCTGCCCGCCGTAGGTCTCCTCGATGCTGCCGTTGACCTCGCCCAGATATTTCTGCTGGCCGGTGAAGTACTTCTGGCTGCGCTTGATAATCAGCACGCTGAGGATGGCCGAGCAGGGCACGATCAGCACCGAGAGGCCGGTCATCATCGGGCTGATGGTCAGCATCATAATCAGCACGCCGATCAGCGTCGTCACCGAGGTGATGATCTGGACGATGCTCTGGTTGAGGTTCTGGCTGATGGCGTCGACATCGTTGGTGACGCGGGACAGCACCTCGCCCTGGCTCGTGCTCTCAAAATACTTGAGGGGCAGGCGGTGGATCTTCTCCGAGATGTCGCGGCGCAGGCGGTAGGTGACGTCGTTGCTGACGCCCGCCATGATATAGCTCTGCAGATAGCCGAACACCGCGCTCAGCAGGTAGAGGCCCAGCAGCCAGAGGACGATGCGGCCGATATAGGCGAAATCGATCTCGCCGGTGCCGCGCGCCATGGCGATGATGCCCGTGGCGAGGGCGTTGGTCGCCCGGCCGAGCACCTTGGGGCCGATGATGGAAAACACCGTGCTGCCGACGGCGAAAATCAGCACCGCGGCGATCTGCTTGCGGTAGGCGCCGAGGTAGCCGAGCAGCTTTTTGAGGCTGCCGCGCAGGTCCTTGGCCTTCTCGCCCGTCATCATCACGCCAGGCCCGCCCGGTCCGCGGGGGCCGCGGAAGCCGGGTCCGTTCTGTTGTCTCTCGCTCATGCCAGCTCCTCCTCTCTCAGCTGCGACTGCGCGATCTCGCGGTAGGTGCCGCAGCTCTTCATCAGTTCTTCATGCGTGCCGCGGCCGACGATGCGGCCCTCGTCGAGGACGAGGATCTGCTGCGCGTGGCGGATCGTGCCGACGCGCTGGGCCACGATGATGAGGGTCTTGTCCTTCGCCTCCCGCGCCAGGGCGTGCCGCAGGGCGGCGTCGGTCTTGAAATCGAGGGCGGAGAAGGTGTCGTCGAACAGCAGCACCTGCGCGTCCGTCGTCAGGGCGCGCGCCACGGAGAGGCGCTGCCGCTGGCCGCCGGAGACGTTCGTGCCGCCCTGGGCGATCGGCTCGTCGAAGCCCCGCTCCTTGGCGGCGATGAACCCGGCGGCCTGGGCGACCTCCGCCGCCTGCCGCACCCGGGCGTCGTCCGCCTCGGGCGCGCCGAGACGCAGGTTGTCGGCGACCGTGCCGGTGAACAGCACCGCCTTCTGCGGCGCATAGCCGATCTCGCCGCGCAGGTCGTGCTGGCGCACGGTGCGCACATCCGCGCCGTCCACCAGCACCTCGCCCTCGCTGACGTCGTAGATGCGCGGGATCAGGCTGAGCAGCGTGGTCTTGCCGGAGCCGGTGGCGCCGATGATGGCGGTCGTCTCGCCGGGCCGGGCCGTGAAGCTGATGTCATGCAGCGTCGGCGCCTCGGCGCCGGGATAGGTGAAGCCGACATGGCGGAACTCCACCGTGCCGCGCTGCGCGGGATCGGGCCGGACGGGCTGGTCCGGGTCGGCGATCACCGGCTCGGTCGCCAGCACCTCCTGGATGCGGTCGCCCGAGACGCTGGCGCGCGGCAGCATAATGAAGATCATGCTGATGAACATAAAGCTCATCACCACATGCATCGCGTACTGGAGATAGGCCATCATGTCGCCGATCTGCAGCGCCGACTGGGAGATCAGCTTGGCGCCGAACCAGACGATGAGCAGCGTCAGGCCGTTCATCAGCAGGCCCATCACCGGCTGCGCCATGCCCATCAGGCGGTTGACGAAGAGGTTGGTCTTGGTCAGCTCGCGGTTGGCGCCGTCGAAGCGCTCCTTCTCAAAGTCCTGCGCGTTGTAGGCGCGGCTGACCATGATGCCGGAGAGGTTCTCGCGCGTGACGCGGTTGAGCCGGTCGATCAGCCCCTGGAGGCGCTTGAACTTGGGCAGCGCCGCCACGAACAGCGTCACGACCAGGCAGATCAGCACCACCACCGCCAGCGCCAGCACCCAGGCCAGCGACACGCTCTTGCGCAGGGCGTAGATGATGGCGCCGACGCCCATAAAGGGCGCGAACAGCACGATGCGGAACATCATCGTCACCACGGTCTGGATCTGGGTGATGTCGTTCGTGGTGCGCGTGATCAGCGAGGCCGTCGAGAAGCGGTCCATCTCCGCGCCCGAGAAGCTCAGGACGCGGGAAAAGACGTCGCGGCGCAGGTCGCGGGCGACGCCCGCGGCGATGCGCGCGGCCAGCAGCCCGGCGCACACGCCCGTCACCGTCACCAGCAGGGCGACGGCCAGCATCTTGGCCCCGGTGCGGAGGATGCTGGCGCGCTGCACCGCGTTGGCGTCGACGCCGATCTTCTCATATTCCTCGCGGACGCCGAGCGAGCAGAGCTGCCCCTCCATCGAGGCGATCTTGCTCTCGACCGCCGCGGACATCTTTTCGAGCGCCGCGGCCCGCTGGCTCTCGTCCATGGCGGCCAGCGCCGTCATCACCTGATCGCGGTCGACGCCGCTCTCGGCCTGCCCGAGGGCGTAGTAGACGGCGAAGGCCTTGGTCAGACCCGGCTCGGCGGCGGCGCGCTCCGCCGCGGTGAGGCCGCCGCGCAACGTCCAGACGTCGCCCGTCTGCGCATAGATCTTTTCGGCCGCCTGCGCTTCGTCCGCCGTCATCAGCAGCTCGAGGCGCGCGAAGGTCTCGGCGCCGATCTTCTCGGCGACGCCGTCCTCGATGCCGTAGCGCTGGACGCCGATGTTGACCACGTCGGACATGTAATCCGGCAGCTTGAGCTCGCCCATGGCCTGGCCGAACACCGCGATCACGCACAGCACCGCCAGGATCCAGTAGGGCTTGAGATATCTCACCAGTTTCTTCATAATTTCTCCTCGCTGATCTCCTGCAGCAAATCTCCCGCGCGCTCCATGAGCGCCACGAGGCGGTCAAAGTCCTCTTTGCCCATCCGCTCCTCCAGCTGGCCGACCGTTTCGAGCAGCACCGCCTTGGCCTGCCGCTGGTTCTCGCGCCCGGCGTCGGTCATCTCGACGCACACCGTGCGCCGGTCCTCCCCCGTGACGCGGCGGACCAGACCGCGCTCCTCGAGATCGCTCACCCAGCGCGAGATGGCCGGCAGCGGCCGCTCCATCTCGTCGCCCAGTTCGCTGATGCGCAGCGGGCCCTTGCCATGACACTCGCGGATGTCGAGCATCATCATCATTTCAAACAGCCCGCGCGGCAGCATCTCCGCCGGGCGGATGCGATGGGCGTTGCGGTTCATCCGCCCCATCGCGCGCATGAACCGGCCCGCGTCGGTGGCGGGTATGGTGCCTCCGCACTCCATTTGCTCACTTCCTTAACAATGTTAATTATTATAAGCGTTAACTATTATTAATCAGAACATCCAAAATGTCAACAGAAATATTGTGAACATTTTTTGACGGCCGGGCTTGCCTTCCCCGCACACATATTATATATTAAACAATACACGTTTATTTGCCGCGGCGGGGTGGACTCTCACCCCGCCGCTCTGTCCTGTCGGAAAGGAGTGATCCGCACGCAGCCGATCATCGAGCTTTCGCATCTCTCCAAGACCTTCCGCGTCGCGCGGCGCGACCCCGGCCTGAAGGCGGCCGCCAAGGCCCTGTTCCGCCGCGAATACACCGAGATCCGCGCCCTCGACGACCTGAGCTTCTCCGTCCCGGAGGGACAGATCGTCGGCTACATCGGCCCGAACGGGGCCGGAAAATCCAGCACCGTCAAGGTGATGAGCGGCATCCTGACGCCGGACGCCGGGACCTGCCGGGTCTGCGGCCTGACGCCGTGGCGGGCGCGCAGGCAGCTGGCGGGGCGCATCGGCGTGGTGTTCGGCCAGCGCAGCCAGCTCTTCTGGGACGTGCCGGTGATCGACAGCTTCGAGCTGCTGCGCGACATCTACGCGGCGCCGCAGGACGAATACACGGCCAATCTGGCCCGCCTGACCGACCTGCTCGACCTCTCCGCCCTGCTGCGCACCCTCGCGCGCCAGCTCTCGCTCGGCCAGCGGATGCGCTGCGAGCTGGCGGCCTCGCTGCTGCACAGCCCGCAGGTGCTCTTTCTCGACGAGCCGACCATCGGCCTCGACGCCGTCAGCAAGATCGCCGTGCGCCAGTTCATCCGCGAGCTGCAGCGCCGGCGCGGCACCACCGTCGTCCTGACGACGCACGACATGCAGGACATCGAGGCGCTGGCCGACCGCATCCTGCTGATCGGCCGCGGGCGCATCCTGCGCGACGGCACGCTGGACGAGCTGCGCCGCACCCACTCGCCGCTGCGGACGCTGACGGTCGAATACGGCGGCGCGCTGCCGCCGCTGCCCGCGGGCGCCGCCGTCGCCGAAAGCCAGCCGGGCCGGGCCGTGCTCACCGTGGACACGCGCGTGCTGGGCGTCTCGGCGGTCATCGCCGCCCTGAGCGCCGCCGTCGAGCTGCACGATCTCTCGGTCGCCTCGCAGAGCGCCGAGGAGCTGGTCGCCGGGCTCTATCGGGAGCTGGAGCTATGAAGAAATACCTCTCCTTTTTCCGCGTGCGCTTTCTGACCGGCCTGCAGTACCGCGCCGCCGCCGCGGCCGGAATCGCCACCCAGTTCGCCTGGGGCTTTATGACCCTGCTGCTCTACCGGGCCTTCGCCCGCGCCGGCTATGACCGCTTCCCGCTGCCGTTTGAGAGCCTGTCGGCCTACATCTGGCTCCAGCAGGCCTTCCTCGCCCTGTTCGCCGTCTGGTTCTGGGACAGCGACATCCTCGAGATGGTCGAGAGCGGCAGCGTCGCCTATGAGCTGTGCCGGCCGACCGACCTCTATACGATGTGGTATGTCAAGACGGGCGCGGCGCGGCTCTCGCGCGCCGTGCTGCGCTGCGCGCCCATCCTGCTGGTCGCCGTCTTTCTCCCCGCCCCCTTCGGGCTGACGGCGCCCGCCTCCGCGCTCCAGTTCCTCGCCTTTCTCCTCAGCCTGACGCTCGGCTTCGGGGTCGTGCTGGCCTTCGGGATGCTGGTCTACGCGGCGGAGTTCTTCACCGTCTCCCCCGCCGGGCTGCGCGTCCTCGTCGTCGCCCTGGTCGATTTCTGCCAGGGCGGGCTGCTGCCGCTGCCCTTTCTCCCCGCCGCGCTGCGGACGGCGCTGGAGTGGTCGCCCTTCGGCGCGATGCAGAACGCGCCGCTGCTCGTTTACAGCGGCTTCCTCACGGGCGGCGCGCTGCTGCGGACGCTGGGGCTGCAGCTGTTCTGGCTGCTGGCGCTGGTGCTGCTCGGCCGGCTCATCCTCGCCCGCGGCCTGCGCCGCGCCGTCGTGCAGGGGGGCTGAGCCGTGAAGCTGTATCTGCGCTATCTCTCGATGCACCTGCGCACGGCGATGGAATACAAGGCCTCCTTCTGGTCCGGGACGCTCGGCCAGTTTCTGGTCAGCTTCTCCGCCTATCTGACGGTCCGGTTCCTGATGGACCGCTTCGGCGCGGTCGAGGGCTTCACCTATGCGGAGGTCCTGCTCTGCTTCGGCGCGGTGCTGATGGCCTTCGCGCTGGCGGAATGCTTCGCGCGCGGCTTCGACACCTTCTCCCGCCTGATCGGCAACGGCCAGTTCGACCGCATGATGGTGCGGCCGCGCAGCCTGATCTTCCAGGTGCTGGCGACCAAGGTCGAGTTCACCCGCCTGGGCCGGTTTTTGCAGGCGGCGCTGGTGCTGGCCTGGGCCGTCGCCCGCGCGCCCGTCGCCTGGACCCCGGCGCGCGCCCTGGTGCTCGCGGAGATGATCCTCTGCGGCGCGGCGCTGTTCGGCGCGCTCTTTCTCTGCTATGCGGGGCTGTGCTTCTTCACGACCGAGGGGCTGGAGGTCGTCAACATCCTCACCGACGGCAGCCGCGAGTTCGGCGCCTACCCGCTGTCGGTCTACGGAAAGACGGCGCTGCGGTTCTACACCTATCTCGTGCCCCTGGCCTGCGTGCAGTATTACCCGCTGCTGTGGCTGCTCGGGCGGGACGTGCCCGCCTGGTACGCGCTGCTGCCGCTGGGCGGCGCGGCGTTCCTGCTCCCGGCCTACGGGCTGTGGCGGCTCGGACTGCGGCACTACAAGTCCACCGGATCGTGAGGGTGCCAAACAACTTTGGCAGTCTTGCACAATTGACAGGACCATTTTTCTACATAATAATATAGCGTGGCCCGGTTCAGGTAACCGGGCCATTTTTACGGGATAGAGAGGAAACACTATGCGCGAAAAAAAGCCGGTATCTCTGGAGACCTTTGTCTTCCTCGGGATCATGGTCGCCTTCTTTGTCTACGCGGGGCACGTGATGGGGGCGTCCAACCTGTTCAGCACCCTGATGAAGACCGCCCACTCGCTGCTGCTCGACGTCGTGTTCTTCATCATGGCGGTGTCGGTGCTGACCGGCTCGCTGGCGGCGCTCTGCACCGAATACGGCGTGCTGGCCCTGCTCAACAAGCTGATCTCCCCGCTGATGCGGCCGCTCTACGGCCTGCCCGGAGCGGCCTCGCTCGGCATCGTCACCACCTATGTCTCCGACAACCCGGCCATTCTTTCGCTGACCAAGAACAAGGGCTTCCTCAAGTATTTCAAGCCCTATCAGATCCCGGCGCTGTGCAACCTCGGCACGGCCTTCGGCATGGGTCTGATCCTGATGACCTACATGATCGGTCTGGGCGGCAAGGGCATCTTCAACGCCGTCTTCATCGGCTTTCTCGGCGCCTTCTTCGGCAGCGTCGTCAGCGTCCGCCTGATGCTGCGCCAGACGGCGAAGACCTGCGGCGTCTCCCGGGAGGAGCGCCGCGCCGACCAGAGCGCCCGCGCCAAGGTCGTCGATGAGCCGCGCCAGATCCAGTACCGCGGCGCGGAGCGCGTGCTCAACACCGTCCTCGAGGGCGGCAAGGCGGGCGTCTCCCTCGGCTTCGACATGGTCCCCGGCGTGCTGGTCATCTGCTCGCTGGTGATGATCCTGACCTACGGCCCGGGCACCGACGCCTCCGGCGCCGCGGCCTACACCGGCGCCGCCTATGAGGGCGTGGCGCTGCTGCCCAAGCTCGGCCAGCTGCTCGCCCCGCTGATGACGGCGCTGTTCGGCTTCCGCGACCCGAGCAACATCGCCTTCCCGATCACCTCGCTCGGCGCCACCGGCGCCGCCATGGCCCTGGTGCCCGGCATGATCAAGGCGGGCCAGGCCGGCATGAACGAGATCGCCGTGTTCACCGCCATCGGCATGTGCTGGAGCGGCTATCTCAGCACCCACGTCTCGATGATGGACGCCCTCGACGAGCGGCGCTTCATCAAGCCCGCCATCGTCTCTCACACCATCGGCGGCATCGCCGCGGGCGCGTTCGCGCACTACCTGTTCCTGCTGGTCAATCTGATCCGCGGATAACAAAAAAGCCGAGGGGGCTGACATTTTGTCAGCCCCCTCGTTTTGTCGGGGACGCTCAGTCGTCCGGTGCGGAGGCGGCGCTCAGCACCGCGCCGCTCCGGGCGTCGATCTCGCACTCGTACTCCAAGCCGCCGGCCCGGAACGAGACCTCGTAGGTCCTGCCGCCGTGCTCCTCGTCCGCCTCGGTCGGCTCGAACCGGGCGTCGGCCGCGGCGACGCCGAAATGGGCGAGCGCCAGGCTCTCGGCCTGCGCCGCGCCCAGGTCGGCCGCGGCGCTGCCGGACGCCGGGGCGGTATTGCCGGACGCCGGGGCGGTACTGCCGGACGCCGGGGCGGTACTGCCGGACGCCGGCACGGCGCTGCCGGACGCCGGGGCTTCCTCCGGCTCGCGCTCCGCGCTCAGCACCGCGCCGCTCTGCGCGTCGATCTCGCATTCGTATTCCTGTCCGCCGGTCTCAAAGGAGACCCCATAGACCATCCGGCCGTCCTCGTATTCGAGCGCGGTCTCCGCCGCGACGGCGTCGGCGATGCCGAAGCGGGCGCGCGCCAGCGCCGCCGCCTTCTCCGCGCCGATATAGGCCTTGTCGCTGGCCGTTCCCACGGCGTCGATCTCGTCGAGCTCCTGCCCGGAGCTCTCCGCCAGCAGGTTCAGCTCGTTGATCGAGAGCTTCGCCAGCTCCGCCGCGGAATAGAGCGGGTTGCGGGCGGTCAACAGGCCGATGAGCTGCGCCTTGCCCTCCGTGACCCCCAGCTCCTCGGCCGTCCGCCGCAGCGCGCCGTCGTCCGCGACGGTCTGGCTCAGCACCGCGCCGCTCAGGCCGGAGTCGCGGAGCAGGGCCTCGACCTCGGCGCTCAGCTTTTCCCGGAGCGCCGCCGCGCCGGCGCCGTCCTTGCCGTCGACGCTGATGAGGATGGAGTTGGCGAGCTCGCTCAGGTAACCGCGGCGCACCATCGCGCCGATGAGGGCGTTGACCGTCACCTCAAGGCTGCTGCCCGCAAAATCCATGTCGCCGATCACGCGGGCGCCGTCCGCGTTGCGGGCGGTCACCGCCAGCACGCGCTCCCGGCGGTTGACGGTGATCTCGACGCTCGGGTTGACATCGAGCGACACCGTCGAGGCGACGGCGCGGTCCATGGCGCGGACATAGCCGCCCGCGCCGCCGAGCAGCAGCACGATCGCGGCGGCGGCCGCCGCCGCCCGCATCCGCCAGGGTCTCTTTTTCTTCTGTTCCGTCATGATGATCACGTTCCCTTTCCGCTCCGCACAGGAGGAGAGAACGCCGCTGAGCACGTCGGGCGCCGCATGGGCAAAGGCCCGGGCGACCCGTTCTTCCGTCTCTCTGTTGTTCATTCTGTCCGCTCTCCCTTCGTCAGCAGGGCTTTCAGCTTCTTCAATGCGCGGCTGTACTTGGAGAGGACCGTCGGCAGCGGCAGCTCCAGCAGCGCCGCGATCTCGCGGTGGCGGAAGCCGGCGACGGCGTGCAGCACGACAATCTGCCGCTCCTCGTCGCTCAGCTGCCCCAGGCAGACGTCGAGCACGAGCCGGTCCTCGCGGCCGGCCGTCCCGTCCGCGCCCGGCGCGGCCGGCCAATCCCCGTCGGGCAGCGGCTCGCTCCGGCCCCGCTCCCGCAGCCGCATCAGGCAGAGATTGCGGGCGATCGTGAAGAGCCAGGCCATCGGCTTGCCGTCCGGGCGGTAACCGGCCGCGGAGCTGTAAACGCTGAGATAGCAGTCGTGCAGGATGTCCTCCGCGTCATGCGCATTCTTTACGATTGAAAGGGAAAAGCCATAGACGGCTGCGGAGGTGCGGCGGTAGAGTTCCGCCAGCGCCGCCGTGTCGCGCGCCGCGATCTGCCTGAGGCAGGTCTCGAGCGCGGCCGCATCCGCCTTTGCCGACGTCAAGCAAAGCGCCGCCATGCTCTCACCCCTTTCACCCGAATAATGCGCGAAGCGCCCCGTTTATTGCACGGAAAGAAAAAATCTCCCAAAAAAACTGCCCGCCGGACGACCGGCGGGCAGCGCGCGGCGTCAGCCGCGGGGCGCGCCCCGCCGGCCCTCCCGCGCGTCGAGCAGCGCCAGCAGGGCGCCCTTCTCGTTCTCCGCGCCGCCGGCGACGGCGTCGAGCAAAAAGCGCAGCGCCGCGCCCACCTCCGGCCCGCGAAGGCCGCGGGCCAGCAGATCGTCCCCCCTGACGGCGAGACCGGCGAGCGAACGGCACGCTCCGCGCTCCAGCACCCCGTCCAGGATGCGCTCCGCCGCGTCCCACTCCGCGGCGCGCGCATAGCGCGGGCTCTGGGCGGCGTTGTCGGCGCGCTTGAGGGCGATGAGCAGGCGCAGATCCGCGGGCGGCAGGCGCAGCAGCCAGCGGCACACGCCCTTCTCCGTCGGCGGCAGGTCGTGATCGTGCAGGGCGATGAGCCGCACGGCGCGCTCCCGCACGCCGTTGTCGAAGCGCAGGCGGCGCAGCGCCCCGTCCGCCAGCGCCGCGCTCTTCTCCGCGTGGCCGTAAAAATGTCCCTGGCCCGCCGCGTCGAGCGAAAAACAGGCCGGCTTGCCGCAGTCGTGCAGCAGCAGCGCCAGCCGCAGCAGCGGGTCGGCGGGCGCCGCCGCCAGCGCGTGCAGCGTGTGCTCCCACACATCATAGATGTGGTGCCGGTTGCGCTGGTCGAAGCCGAACATCGGCGCCAGCTCGGGCAGCACGACGGCGAACACCGGCGCAAAGGCGCGCAGCACCGGCGCGCAGCCGCCGGGCAGCAGCTTCCACAGCTCGGCACGGACGCGCTCGGCCGCCACAAAGCGCAGGTCGCCGCGCGCCGCCGTCAGCGCCCGCGCCGTTTCCTCCTCGACCGCGAAGCCGTAGACCGCCGCGAAGCGCAGCGCCCGCAGGATGCGCAGCGCGTCCTCGCCGAAGCGCGCCGCCGGGTCGCCGACGGCGCGCAGAACGCCGCGCGCCAGATCCTCCCGCCCGCCGCAGGGATCGACGAGCCGCGCGCCGTCCCAGGCCATGGCGTTGATCGTGAAATCCCGCCGCCGGAGATCGGCGCACAGGTCGCCCGTAAAGGCGACGGCGTCGGGGCGGCGGTGGTCGGAATAGCCCCCGTCGCGGCGGAAGGTCGTCACCTCGACCGGACCGCCGGACAACAGCACGGTCACCGTCCCGTGGCGCAGGCCGGTGTCCAGCGTCCGCAGCTCCGGCAGCGCCGCCTTGACCTGCTCCGGCCGGGCCGCGGTGCAGACGTCCCAGTCGTGCGGCGTCCGGCCGAGCAGCGCGTCGCGCACGCAGCCGCCGACCGCATAGGCGGGAAAGCCCTGCCCGCCCAGGCGGGCGATCAGCCCGGCGATGTCCTCCGGCAGACGCGGCGCGCTCATCTGACCGCCCTCGTCGCCCAGAAGGTCGGCACGCCGTGCTCATGCAGCGGCCCGGAGCCGTTGGTGTCCTCATAGACCGCCGTCAGGCGAAAGCCCGCCTCGAGCTGGCCGCCGATCTGCTCCTCAAAGGTGTGCGAAAACTGAATGCCGTCGTCGTGCGCCATGCACTCCCGATACAGCTGCTCGTCGGCCAGCGGATCGAAGGGCAGGCGGTGGGTGAGCGTCTGCTCCGCGTCGTCAAAGAGATAGTTGATGCCGTTGTCCAGCCCCGCCATCAGCACGCCGCCGGGCGCGAGCACGCGGGCGCACTCCCGCCAGAGCGGGCGCACCTCGCGGATATAGCAGTTGGAGACCGGGTGGAAGATCAGATCAAAGCTGCCGTCCGCAAAGGGCAGCGGCTGCGTCATGTCGGCGCGGACGATCCCGATTTCATAGCCCTCGCGCGCCGCGACCAGGCGCTCGCTCTCCAGCTGGCGCGGGGAATAGTCGAGCACGGTGCAGCAGGCCCCGAGCGCCGCGAATAGCGGCATCTGCTGCCCGCCGCCGCAGGCGAGGCCGAGCACCCGCGCCCCGCGCAGGGGCGGAAACCAGCTCTGCGGCACCGGCTTCGTCGGCGTCAGCAGCATCCGGAAGGCCCCGGCCTTCGCCAGCGCATACTGCGTGTGCGACACCGGCACGCCCCATTCCCAGCCGGCCTCGCACCAGCGGTCGATCACGCGCGCATTGACATCGGTATAGCGTTCCCCGGCATTCATCCGCGGCGCCCCCTTCATATTCCCGATTCCGGCGGCCGGAGCGGGCTCCGCCCCGCCGCTCTGCCTCCAGTATAGCATAGCCGGCGCCGCCTGGCCAGCGCCCGTTTTGCGTTTATTCAAAATCTGTTAATATATTTTTCAAAAAAGTACCTTTACAGACGATGTATTGCGCGCTATACTCTATTCGTAAGATGAACTTAGCGCGAAGGAGGTTTTCGAGATGTCTCTGAGCTCCGACATCATCCGCGGGCACACCGAAACGGTCATCCTGGCCCAGCTGCTGCACGGCGACAGCTACGGCTATCAGATCAACAAGGCGCTGCGGGAGCGCTCGGGCGGGGTCTTTGAAGCCAAGGAGGGCACCCTTTACACCGCGTTCCGCCGCCTGGAGGAGGCGGGCTGCATCCGCTCCTACTGGGGCGACGAGCAGAGCGGCGCGCGCCGCCGTTACTACGCGATCACCGAGGAGGGCCGCAGGCAGTTCTGCGACAACAAGCAGGAGTGGCAGCGCGTCAAGCAGGCCATCGACTGCATGATCTCTGAATAATTGGAGGAAGAACAGATGAACGACAAGATCTATCAGCTGGTTCTGGAAAAGCTCAGCGGCGCGGTGGACTGCCCCGCCAAGAACGACATTGCCGAAGAACTGACCGCCGATCTTACCGATAAATACAACGACCTGATCGCCCAGGGCAAGACCGAGGAGCAGGCGCTGAACGAGCTGCGCGACGGCATGGGCGACATGGCCGAGGTCGTCACCTTCATCAACGAGGGCAACCGCCAGCAGCAGAAGCAGCAGAAGCAGCAGAGCGGCGGCAGCGGCACCGAGCAGGCCTTCTCCGATCTGGAGGACAGCCTGCGCCGCCTGGCCCAGGAGCTGACCACCAACCTCAAGCCCGGCCTGCGCGAGGTCGCCGACGACCTCAAGAGCGCCGCCATCCACGCCCGCGACGCGGCCAAGGAGGCCAGCGGCCCGCTCGGCGAGATGGGCCGCCAGGTCAGCCGCGAGGTGAGCAGCGGCCTGCGCAGCGCGGCGCGCAGCATCAACATCACTTACAGCCGCGGCGACAACCGCTATGACTACGAGCTCGAGGACGCGGGCGTCAACGCCATCGACGTGCGCACCGCGGCGGGCGGCGACGTGGTGTTCGGCGTCTCGGAGAACGACAAGATCTATGTCGTCGAGCACGCCTCCAGCGAGCTGCCCGAGGACAAGCGCGCCAGCATCGAGATCGTCGACGGCACGCTCCGCATCGCCCAGGGCCAGCGCAGCTCGTCCGGCTTCGTCTTCTTCGGCTACGGCGCGCTGCACAGCGACTTTGAGATCTATCTGCCGCGCCGCGCCTATGACAGCGTGACGGTCGTCACCGCGGACGGCGACGTCGATCTCGACGAGGACCGCGACATCCGCGAGATCTCGGTCAAGACCACCAGCGGCGACATCGAGCTGCCGCGCCTGCGCTGCGCCGGCGTGCGGATCACCACCGTCTCCGGCGACGTCTCGCTCGACGGCGGACTGGGCGAGGTCGACGTGCAGTCGGTCTCCGGCGACATCGGACTCGGCGGCTCGCTCTCCTCCGTCAGTCTGCACACCACGAGCGGCGACGCCAGCCTGCGCCTGACGGCGGTGCCGGAGCGGCTCGACGCCGAATCGGTCTCCGGCGACGTCACCATCTATCTGCCCGACAACGACGGCTTCGTGCTCCGCTACAAGCGCGTCTCGGGCGACCTGCGCTCCGACTTCGCGCTGACGACCTCGTTCGGCAGCAAGAGCGGCTACGCGACCTACAAGGACAACAGCGCCCGGGAATACAGCATGAGCACGGTCTCGGGCGACCTCAAGCTGATGAAGCGCTGAAAGGGAGGCATACATCATGAAATGGTTCCACACCCGCAACAGTTCCGCGCGCCGGTTCCGCACGCCGCGCCTGGCGACCGATCCCCCGCGTCTGAGCGAGGCGCAGCGCCTCGCGCTCCAGTGCCGCATCGACCAGCTCAGCCACGATCCGAGCGGCGGCGTCGGCGTCTCCTTCAACTATGTGCCCCGGTTCTGACCGACTTTGAACATCAAGGAGTGAAACAAACATGAAAAAGCTCTATAAGGATCGTTCCCAGCGCAAGATCTGCGGCGTGTGCGCCGGTCTGGCCGAATACCTCAACACCGACGTCACGCTGGTGCGCGTCATCTGGGCCGTCGTCTCGCTGTTCTACGGCGTCGGCGCCGTCGCCTACCTGGTCTGCGCCCTGGTCTTCCCCGACAAATCCGAGCTGGGCGAATAACGCCCCTTCCTCACAGTCTTACTCTACTTTCCTCATAAAAGCAGAGCGCGTCCGGTGTGGTGACCGGGCGCGCTCTGCCGTTATCCGATTTCGGAAGCACATTGATGGCGGCTTCCGCATAGAATATGCTATCATCCCATTTATGAAAGGAGGCGGGAACCCATGAAGCCGTATCCGTCCGATCTGGACGATTTCATCTTCCAGGACGAAGTGCCGTATACCAGCACCCGCTGAAGTGAACATCGCATCGACAAAGAGCTTATTTTCTTCGCAGCGCGAAGAAAATAAGGCTTTTTTGTTATTTGCCCGTCTCCCGCAGCGACGCCTCCAGCCCCGCAAACGCCTCCCGCCAGGCGGAGTCCGCCGGCACCATGCCCTGGGCCAGCACCGGGCTGCCGCCGCCCTTGCCGCCGCAGGCCGCCGTCAGCTCCCGCAGGGCGCGGCCGAGATCGGGGCCGTTCCCCTTCGGGCGGGCAAAGAGCAGGCCGACCTGCCGCTCCCCCGCGGCCGCCAGCAGCAGCGTGACGCCGCTCTCCGCCGTCAGACGGTCGCAGACGGCGCGCAGATGGCGGATGTCGCCGTTTTCGATGACGCCCGCAAACAGCCTGCCGGCGCCGCAGGGCCGCGCCAGCGCCGCGAAGCGCCCGGCGTCGCTCTCCAGCAGCCGCTCGCCGAGAACGCGCGTCTGCTCCTCCAGCGCGTCCCGGCGCGCGAGGGCGGCGGCCGCCTTTTCCTCCAGCGCGGCGAGGCTCTCCGCCCCGAAGGCGCGCTGGAGCGCCAGCAGCGGCCGGGTGCGGTCGTGCGCCTCGCGCGCCGCCCGCTCGCCGCAGACATAGTAGACGCGGAAGCTGCCGCGCACCTCCTTGACGCCGCAGAGCAGGATCGCCCCGACCTCGCCGGTCGAGCGGCAGTGGGTGCCGCCGCAGCCGTTGAGGTCGTAGTCCGCGATCTCGACCAGCCGCACGCGCGCGTGCGGGCTGATGTGTCCGCGCACGGGCAGGGCGCGGCTCTCCTCCGGGCTGACGAAGAAGCAGCGCACGGCGCGGTCCTCCGCGATGACCGCGTTGGCGCGGTCCTGAACGCGCACCAGCTCCTCCTCGCTCAGCGGCCGCTCCAGCTCGACATGGCAGTACGGGCTCTCGATGCGGGCGATGACGGAGGGGTCGCCGTACAGCTCCTGAAAGGCCGCCGAGAGGATGTGCTGGCCGAGGTGCTGCTGCATGTGGTCGCGGCGCGTCTCCCACTCGATCTCCATTTTTGCCGGGCCGGGCGGGACGGGCCGCTCCAGGATATGGCGCAGCACGCCGTCCTCCTCGACCGTGTCGAGAACGGGGACGCCTGCCAGCGTGCCGCGGTCGCAGGGCTGCCCGCCGCCGCGGGCGAAAAAGATCGTCTGATCGGTGACCGCCGCCCAGCCGGCGGCGGTCTTTTCGCAGGACAGCACGCGGCAGTCCGTCTCAAGCAGGTACGGATCGTCGTCGTAGAGCTTGCGCGTCTCCATCAGCGGCTTCCCTTGCGGAGCACGCGGCCCGCCTGCGCCCCGGTGAACAGGCCGCCGCGGACGGCGACCGTGCCGTTGACCAGGACGTATTTCAGCCCCTCGTTGCGGCGGAAGGGATGGAGGAAATCGGCGTGGGCGCGCAGCCCCGCCCAGTCAAAGACGCAGAGGTCGGCGGCGCGGCCCTCGGCCAGCAGGCCGATGCAGCCGGGCAGGCCGACGGTGTCGGCGGCGCGGCCGGTGATCGAATGGACGGCCTCCTCCATGCTCATCAGCTTCTTGTCGCGCAGCAGCTCGAGGCGGTGCACCATGGTGGCGGTGCCGCGCGGATGGCCGCCGGCCTTCTGCTCCGGATCGACATGGGTCGCATAGGCCGACCAGTCGCTGCCGGCGCACACCAGCGGATGGCTGAGGATGGTGGTCATGTCCTGCTCGTTCTGCGAGAAGTAGATGCCCTGCACGCCGCTGCGGTTGCGCGTCAGCAACAGGCAGCAGGCGTCCATCGGCGAGACGTGCCACATCTCGGCCAGCTCGGTCAGGGTCTTGCCGACGGCCTCCGGGGTGTCCTCGGCCTCGGCGATCAGGCAGCCCTCCCAGCCGGCGCTGTAAATGCTGCTCTCAAAGACGGCGTACTCCTCGAAGATGGCCTTCTCCATCGCGTCGCGCACCGCCTTGTCGCTCATGCGGGCCAGCAGCGCTTTGCGGCCGTCGGTCATGAAGCGCGGCGGCAGCTGCGAGATCAGCGAGGCGGAGCCGGCGATGTAGGGGTACTGGTCGGCGCGGGCGCGCACGCCCTCCTCGTTGGCCTTTTCCAGCAGGGCCAGCACCTTGGGGGCGTTGCCGACGTTCTTCCTGCCGATGACCTTGAGGTGCGAGACCGTCACCGGGATGCCGGAGGCGCGGCCGATGGCGAGCGCCTCGGCGACCGAGTCGAGCAGCTGATCGCCCTCGCCGCGGATGTGGCTCTCATAGATGCCGCCGTAGCGGTGCACGACCTTGGCCATCTCCACCAGCTCCGCCGTCCCCGCATAGACGGACGGCGTGTAGACCAGCCCGGTGGTGAAGCCGAGGCAGCCGGCCTCCATGGCCTCCGCAGTCAGGCGCAGCATGGCGTCGAGCTGCTTCCGGTCGGGCGTCTTGTCGCTGTAACCCATGACGCGGCCGCGGATGTTGCCCTGGCCGACGCAAAAGGCCATGTTGGGGCCGATCGGCTGCTTCTCGACCGCGTCGAGGAAGGCGCCGAAGCTGTCGCAGGCGCGCTCGATCTCGCGGAAGCGCTCCGGCGCGGTGTGCAGCCGGGCGTCGTCGAGCGAGCCCTCAAAGGAGGGCGCCGCGCTCTCGCCGCACTGGCCGGTGATCTCGGTCGTGATGCCCTGCTCCAGCTTGCTGTAACCGTCGCGCCCCTCGAGGATGCTGCAATCGGTGTGGCTGTGCGCGTCGATGAAGCCCGGCGCGACGACCAGTCCCGTGCAGTCGAGCACCTCGCCCGCCTCCGTCCCCAGGTCGGCGCCGACGGCGGCGATGCGTCCGTCCCTGACCGCGACATCGGCGCGGAAGGCCTTCCGGCCCGTGCCGTCGGCCACCAGGCCGTTTTTCAGGATCAGATCAAACATGCGATATTCCTTCTCTCTGTTATATTGATAGCACATCAGCATCATCATAAGGGCGCGCGCCGCGTTTGTCAATGCCGTCCGCCTTGCAATCCCCCGCCGCTTCGGGTATACTGTTCTGGTTGGAGAAAAGGAGATTGTATGCAGACAGACAAGGGCTTCTACAAGCAAATGCTGACGCTCGCCATCCCCATTGCCCTGCAGAACATGCTGGCCTCCTGCGCGCACCTGGTCGATACGGCGATGGTGACGCGGCTGGGCAACGTCGCGGTCTCGGCCGTCGGCGTCGCCGGGCGCTGGAGCCTGTTCATGAACATCGTGCTGTTCGGCTTCTGCTCGGGCAGCGCCGTGCTGATCTCCCAGTACTGGGGCGCGAAGGACCGGCACAACATCCGCCGCACCTACGGGCTGGCGCTGCTGTGCTCGCTGGCCGTCGCCGCGGTCTACACCGCCGTCGCCGTGCTCTTTCCCGCGCAGCTCATCGGCCTGTTCACGAACGAGCGGGCCGTGATCGACGCGGGCGCGCAGTATCTGCGCATCGCCGCGCTCAACACCCTGCCGCTGACCTACGCCATGGTGACCTGCGGGGCGCGCCGCGCCGTCGAGGATGTCCATGTGCCGCTGATCGTCTCCGGCGTCTCGGTGCTGGTCAACACCTTCTTCAACTACTGTCTGATCTACGGCCACCTCGGGATGCCGAAGATGGGCCTGCGCGGCGCGGCGCTGGCCACCTTCTTCTCCGGCGTCGCCCAGACGCTGCTTACCCTCTGGTTCGGCGCCCGGCAGAAGCATTTCACCTTCGCCCCGCCGCGCGAGCTGTTCGCCTTTGACCGCGGCTTCGCCGCCAAATACTTCAAAATTGCCGCGCCGGTGCTGCTCAACGAGACGCTGTGGGTGATCGGCTTCAACCTCTATTCGGTCATCTACGCCCACCGCGGCAGCGAGAACTATGCCGCCTACACGATCTACGACACCGTCGAGCAGCTCGCCTTCGTCTTTTTCGTCGGCGTGTGCAACGCCTGCGCGATCATGACGGGCAAGGCCGTCGGCGAGGGCGGGCGCGACCGCGCCTTCCAGATGGCGCGCCGCTACCTGCGCATCATGCCGGTGATGGCCGTCGCCGTCGGCGCGCTGCTCATCGTCATCCGCTGGCCGGTCATCAACCTGCTCAAGGTCGAGACGGCCTACGCCGCCAAAATGGCCGCCGACATTCTGCTCTTCTACGCCTGCTGGACGCCGATCCGCAACATCCCCTACATCTGCATCGTCGGCATCTTTCGCGCCGGCGGCGACACCCGGATCGGCCTGCTCTACGACGTCGGACTGACCCTGTGCTGGGGCGTGCCCGTGACCTTCGCCCTCTCCTATCTGTTCAAGGTGCCCTTTTTCTGGCTGGTGTGCGGCACCTTCATCGCCGAGGACATCCCCAAGACCGTCCTCTGCCTGAAGCATTTTTACAGCCGCCGCTGGATCCGGCAGATCACCGACATCCCCACGGAGGCGCTGCCGCCGGAGCGGGAATGACCGGGACCTGACAAATACCTCCTGCGCTTGTAGAATGAAATTGTTTCTACAAATGCAGGAGGTATTTTTATGGCGAAACGACCGAAGCGCCTGCCGGACGGCGAGCTGGAGATCATGCAGGCGGTCTGGGCGCTCGAGCCGCCGGTCTCGCGGGCGGAGCTCGAGGCCGTCTTGAAGGAGCACCGCAATGGATGAAGGGCTTGCCGCGCTGCTGTGCATCATCGCCGCGCTGGCGATGGGCGCGGCCTATTCCTTTGCCCACCCGCTTGAGCGTGCGCGCGGCCGTCTGGCGCGTGCAGGTCCCGACCGATTTTGGCCCCGCCTCCGCCGTCGTGTTCTCCGCGTTCGAGGGGGCGGGATCGACTGGGCGCGGCTCGACGCCCTGCTGTCCGGGAACGGCTGATTCACCCGTCGAAAAAAGGTCCGCCGCGGCGGACCTTTTTTGCTCCTGCTGAGACGGCTCCCGGACGCGCGCCGGAAAGCGCCTTTCTCCCCCGGCGGCGCCGCGCCTCAATACTGCCCCAGCGGGGCATTGTCCCGTTCGAGCGTCTCCCAGAAGCGGCCGAACTCCTCCGGCGTGACGCTGCCGCCGTAGGACAGGATCTCATAGTCGTCGCCGCTCCAGGCATAGCGGACGGGGGTCGGCGCGAAGCCCGCGCGCAGATAAAAGCGCCGCCGCCGCAGGCGCTGGACCCGGTTGGGCGCGTCCGCGCGCGACCGCTCGATGTCGACGAGCACGCGCATCCCCGCCTTCCGGGCGCACATCGCCGCCAGCGCCTGTGTGCCGAGGCCCTGCCCGCGCCGGCTCTCCGCCACGGCGAAATAGATGATGTGGGACAGGCCGCCGCAGTCGAGCAGGGCGGCGAAGCCGCAGAAGGCCCCGTCCTCCGCAAAGGCCAGCACCTCGGCGTGGCCGGCGGGGTCGCAGAGCAGCGGCTCAAGCGGGCGGCGCTCGTTTTCCGGGAAGGCGGCGCGGTAGAGCGCCGTCAGGGCGGGCAGCTCCGCCGCGCCCGCCGTCAGCTTTTTGACCGTCAGCACGGCGCTTTCCTCAGCGCCGCGCGCGCCAGCAGCCAGCCGAGCAGGCCGCCGAGGGCGTTGAGCAGCAGATCGTCCACATCGACGCTGCGGCCCGTGAAAATCTGGCAGCACTCGATGCCGAGCGAGCACAGCGCCGGCAGCGCCGCGCCGCCGGCGCCCCGGTACCGCCGCCAGAGCAGCGGCGGCAGCAGGCCGAGCGGCACGAACACCAGAATGTTGCCCGCAAAATTGATGAGAAAGCGCGTCGTCTCCCCCGCCCGCAGCGCCGCGAACAGGGCGGCGATGGTGCGGAAGAGGACGAGATTGACCCGCCACAGCGTCCGCCGCGCGGAAAAGGCCGCGCCGAGCGCCGCCGGCCCGCCCTGCGGCAGCACCGTCTGGCTGGCGAGGCCCGCGCACCAGAGGACCAGCGCCAGCAGCAGCGCCTCGCGCCCCCAGTCGGGCGGGCGCCGCCGCCGCGCCAGGAAGAGCCCGCGCCCCGCCGCCCAGAGCGGCAGGACCGCCAGCATCGCCGGCAGCATCCGGCCCAGATAACTCAGCGCGCCGCTCATTTCAGCCCCGCCGCGTCGAGAATGCCGTCCGCGATGGCGGCGGCGTACTCGTCCAGATGGGCGTCCAGGAGGGCGTTGTCCGCGTCGCTGTCGATGAAGCCCAGCTCGACCAGGCAGGAGGGAATTTTGGCGGTGTGGGACAGCACGAAGTAGTTCTTGTCGGCGTCCGCCGCCGTGCCCTTGCGGACGCCGCGGTCGGTCGTCTCCGCGACGGCGAGCAGGCGCGTCTGGATCGCCTTGGCCAGCGCGGTGTCCCCCGCCTTCGGCTTGGCCGCCGTCCAGGTCTCGATGCCGGAGGCGCCGCCGCTGTTGCGATGGATGGCGACGAACATCGTCGCGCCCTGCGCCTTGGCGAAGTCCGTCCGCTCCTCCAGCCCCACGTCCACGTCCTCCGTGCGCGTCATCACCACGGTCAGGTCGGCGTCCGCGCTCTCCAGCAGGTCGCGTACCCGCAGGGCCACGCGCAGGTTGTCGTCCTTTTCCATCCGCTCGCCGTTGACCGCGCCGGCGGCGCTGCCGCCATGGCCGGGGTCGAGGCAGACGACGACCGGGCCGGAGGGCCCGCGCAGCGCCAGAACGAGGATCAGCACCAGGAGAATCAGCGCCGCGGGAACGCCGAGCAGGAGCAGCTTTCGTCTGTTCATTTTATGACTCCCAATATCCGTTATTTTTCAGAAACGCGATCACCTGCGCCGCGCCGCTGCCGAAGCAGACGCAGCGGCTGCCGTACCGGCCGCCGGCGCGGTATTCGGTCCGCAGCTGCCAGGTGTCGGTCTCCGGCTGCGGCCAGCGGCCCAGGCGGCCCGCCTCGGCATCGGCGCGCACGGCGGCCAGCAGACCGTCCCAGTCGTCGGGGCGCAGGACCCGCTCCGCGCCGCCGCTGCCGCAGACGGTGATCCCGGAGAGAGCGTCCGCCTGCCTCGGCAGGACGCGGCTGAGCACCGCCTCCGGCGCGTTGAGGATCTCGACGCACAGGCCGAGCGCCGTCTGCGGGTCCCCGGCGTCGGCCGCGGCGCGGCCGATGCGGTACCAGCGGCGCACGCTGCGCCCGTCCCGCAGGCGATAGGCGATCTCAATGGAGGCCTCGTTCCCGCCGCCGCGGCGGTTCTCGCTCAGGGCCAGATGATGCAGCGCGATCACGCGCGAGATGTCGTCGGGCGCCTGAAACACGCTGTCCTCCAGCGTCACGCTGCGCACCTCGCCGGGCGCGGGCGTCCATTTCTCCGCGCCGCAAAGGTCGAAGGCGATCATGCAGGCCAGCGCCAGCACCGCGCAGAGCGCGGGCAGCAGCCGCTTCCAGCAGCCGCGCAGGACGCGGAAGCGCTTGCACAGCAGCATTTCCGCCGCCAGATAGCCGATCAGCCCGCCGCACAGCAGGCAGCCGACATAGAGCGGGCGGCTCTGCTCTCCGCCCAGCAGCGCGAAGAAGCCGCTGCCGAGCACGACGGCGCAGCCGAGCGCGGCCCCGACGCGGAACACCGGCCGCAGGAAGGGCACGGCGATGACGTCGCCGGCGCTCTCCGTGTGCCGCCGCTCATAGAGCAGCAGCGCACAGACCGTCAGCACCGCGGCGGCAAACGCCAGCCAGCCCAGATAGGGGAAGCCGGCATAGCACGTCCCGCCGCAGGACAGGCTGTTGGAGAGCAGCCAGGCCGGCGGCGACATGGCGGCGAAGCAGAGCGAGCCGACCTCGACGCTCGGCAGGAACCGGGTGAGGGCCACCCTCACCAGATACTCTATCACGACCACGGCGAAATTCAAGAGCAGGTAGAGCGCCGGCAGCGCCACGGCGTGCCCCGTCAGAAAGGCGCACAGGGTCGCCAGGCTGAAGAAGAACAGGCTGAGCAGCAGCACCGCTCCCAGCCAGACCAGCACGGCGCGGCCTCCGTCCGCACAGCCGATCGCCAGCTCGGTCACCCAGGTGACCAGCGCCGTCAGGCAGGCGGGCCCGGCGAGGAAGGCCAGTCCCGTCAGGTACTGCGTGAAAAACAGCGTCCGCCGGCGCACGGGCAGGGCGTGGTAAAACGCCGCCGCGCGCGGCGAAAACAGGTAGGACCACACCGCCATCGCCGCAAAGAGCGCGAAGAAAAAGACGATCAGCACGGCGGGCGCGCCGGCAAAGCCGGTCACCACGCCGTCGTACCAGCGGCCGCTCTCCTCCGCGTACAGGCGGCGCGCGGTCAGCGCCGTCGGCAGCAGCAGCAGCCAGAGGGCGAGGAAGGCGGCCCAGACCGGCCAGTAGCGGGTCAGGGACTTGCGGTCGATCCCGCGATTAAAGAAGGATGTCTTTGACCGCATAATGCTCCCCTCCCAGCTCGTAAATGAAGATCTCCTCCAGCGTCAGCGGCAGCACGTCGAAAAAGAGCGGCTGCGCCCGCTCCGCCGCCGCGGAGGCCGCGGCCGCGCCGCCGCGGACGATCAGCGTGCGCAGTCGGCCGGAGGCGCTCTCGTGCAGCACCTCCAGGCCCTCCGGCGCCCGCTCGCCGACATACTGCAGCTTGCAGATGTCGTCCTGCAGCTGCGACAGGTCGCGCTCGAGCAGCGTCTTGCCGCGGTGCAGCACGCCGACGCGGTCGCAGACATCCTCCAGCTCCCGCAGGTTGTGCGACGAGACCAGGACCGTCGTGCCGCATTCGCCGACGTCCGTGAGCAGCAGGCCCCACATCTGCCGCCGCATCACGGGATCGAGGCCGTCCACCGGCTCGTCGAGCAGCAGCACCTCCGGGCGCAGCGAGAGGGCCAGCCAGAAGGCGGCCTGCTTCTGCATGCCCTTGCTCATGCGGCGCAGCGGCTTGTGCTCGTCGAGGCCGAAGGCCGCGCCCAGCTTCCGGTACCGCGCGTCGTCAAAGGCCGGATAGACGCTCCGCAAAAACCGCCGCATGTCCGCGACGGTGGCCGAGACGAAAAAGTAGAGCTCGTCCGGGATGAAGGCCACCCGCTGCTTGACGGCCGGATTCTCATAGACCGGCTGCCCGTCGAGCAGCACCGTGCCGCCGTCCGGGCGGCAGACGCCGGCCAGCACCCGCAGCAGCGTGGACTTGCCCGCGCCGTTGGGGCCGACCAGGCCGTAGACGCTGCCCGCCTCCGCCGTCAGGCCGGCGCCGTCCAGCGCCGCGAAGCCGTCAAAGCGCTTGACCGCGCCGCGAACCTCAATCATGATGCGTTCCCTCCCCGATGTGCGCGGCGATCTCCCGCGCCGGCACGCCCAGCAGCATCAGCTCCCGCGCCGCCGCGTCGAGGGCGCGCCACTGACTCTCCAGCCGGACGCACGGCTCGGCCGGCCGGGCCGCGAAGCTGCCCTTGCCCGGCAGCGTGCACAGGTACCCCTCCGCCTCCAGCGTGCGGTAGGCGCGCTGGATGGTGTTGGGATTGATGGCCAGCTGCACCGCCAGCTCGCGCACGCTCGGCACCCGCTCGCCCTCCGCCAGCGTGCCGGTGAGGATCATGCCGCGCAGGTTGTCGCAGATCTGCTGATAGATCGGCGCGGCGTTCCGATAATTGAGCTGAAACACGCACCCGCCCCCTTGCGTATTAACTGTATTATTACAGTTATAACACATGCGCCGCGGCCGCGTCAACCCGGAAAATTTGATTACTAAATGTATTTCCCGACGGCATTCGACGGTTTTTTTATCGTGATTTTGCTATAATCCGGGCGTAGGAGCAAAACCCTCCGTATCGTCCGTATCTGCGAAAGGAGTCTGAACCATGCTGAGCAACTGGTATCATTTCTGGAGAATCCGCGCGCTCCAGCGCCGCGGCAACGCGCTGCTGCGCGCCGGCGAGGCGCTGACCTCGGCGCGCCTGCTGCGGCTTTCCCGGCGCGTGGACGCGCACTGCCGCGCCCTCTGCCCGGAGCTGCGGGTCTGAAGGAGCGCCGATATGAACTGAGCCTTCCGAGGCCGCCGGACCGACCGGCGGCCTTCTTCCTTTACTTTGGCGCCGAAATCGGCTATACTGTTTTCAAAACCCGCCAAAACTGAAACAGGGAGGAACCCGCAATGGCCTTTACACTGACTGAGCGCGCGGCCGCCTACGCCGCGGAGAACCAGGAGAGACTGGTGCAGCTGATCGCCGAGCTGGCCGCGATCCCCGCCCCCTCGAATCACGAGGAAAAGCGCGCGGATTACATCAAGGACTGGCTGGTGGCGCGCGGCGCCGAGGGCGTCTATATCGACGGCGCGCTCAATGTCGTGCTGCCGCTGGGCGACATCGCCCAGGGCTGCGACGTGCTGATGGCCCACACCGACACGGTCTTTCCCGACACCGCTCCCATCCCCGTCCGCATCGCGGACGGCCGCATCAGCGCCCCCGGCGTCGGCGACGACACCGCCAACGCCGCCGAGCTGCTGCTCTGGACCGAATACATCCTGCGCCACCACCTGACCCCGCGCGAGGGCGGCGTGCTGATCGTCCTCAACAGCGGCGAGGAGGGCCTCGGCGACCTCAAGGGCTGCAAGGCGATCATGCAGCGCTACGGGCAGAACGTCCGCCGCCTCTTCTCCTTCGACGGCGGCATGAGCGGCATCGTCAGCCGCGCCGTCGGCTCCGTGCGCTGGAAGGTGACGCTGCGCACCGAGGGCGGACATTCCTACGCCCGCTTCGGCAACCCGAACGCCATCGCCCGCCTCAGCGAGATCGTCTGCGCCCTCTACCGCCAGCAGGTGCCGCACAACAACTGCCGCACCACCTACAACGTCGGCACCATCCGCGGCGGCACCTCGGTCAACACCATCGCCCAGGAGGCCGAGATGCTCTATGAATACCGCTCCGACCAGAAGGTCAGTCTCGACATCATGGATCAGTCCTTCCGCGACATTCTCGCCGACTTCAAGGCCCGCGGCTACGATCTGACGACCGAGCGCGTCGGCCTGCGGCCCTGCATGGGCGACGTCGACCCGCAGGCGATGGAGGCCCTGTGCGGCGAGCTGAGCGCGCTGCTGACGAGCGAGACGGGCAAGACGCCCGGGCTGGAGAGCGCCTCGACCGACTGCAACATCCCCTTCTCCATGGGCATCCCCGCCGCCTGCTTCGGCGGCTATGCCGGCCACGGCGCCCACACCCGCGAGGAGTATATCGAGATCGACTCGCTGCGCATCGGCATGCGCTGCGTCGGCGCCGTCGTCCTCAACCGCTTCGAATGATTCTCTGCGGCCGCGAGGTGCTCCAGGACGGCCGCTGCTTTCCGCTGACCGGCGACAGCGTGCTGCTGGCCGCCTTCGCCGCGCCGAAGGCGGGCGGGCGCGTCCTCGACCTCGGCGCGGGGCAGGGCTTTCTCGGCATTCTGATGCAGGAGCGCGTCCGCTGCGAGGTGGACGGGCTGGAGCGCGACCCCGCGGCGGCGGAGATCGCCGCGGAGAACTACCGCCGCTGCGCCTGCGCGGGCACGGTCCGCGCCGGCGACTGGCGCGCCGCGGCGGCGATCCCGGCGGAGCGCTATGACCTCTGCGTCTGCAATCCGCCCTATTTCCCGCCGGACGCCGGGCCGCACGGCCGGCTGGCCGCGGCCCGCACCGCGGAGCGGGACGGCGCGGAGGCGGTCTGCGCCGCGGCGCGGCGGGCGCTGCGCTGCGGCGGAAGGCTCTGCCTCTGCCTGCCGCCCGAGGCGCTGACCGGATGGCTGTGCGCCCTGCGCGGCGCCGGGCTGGAGCCGAAGCGGCTGCGCCCCGTCCTGCCGCAGCAGGGGCGCAGCCCCTCCCTGCTGCTGCTCGAGGGCCGCAAGGGCGGCCGCCCCGGCCTGCGCTGGCTGGCGCCGCTGGCGCTGCGGACCCGCCGCGGCGCGGAGACCGCGGCGCTGAAGCGCATCTACCGTCCCGATTCTGAATGAGCGGAGGCTCTTTGATGAGCGGAAAACTGTATGTCGTCGCCACGCCGATCGGCAATCTGGGCGACCTGTCGCCGCGCGCGCTGGAGACGCTGCGCACGGTCGATTTCATTGCGGCCGAGGACACCCGCGTCGGGGCAAAGCTGCTCAACCGCTTTGATCTGCACACCCCGCAGATCAGCTATTTTGAGCACAACCGGCGCCAGAAGGGCGAGCAGATCGTCGCCCGGCTGCTGGCCGGCGAGAGCTGCGCCCTCATCACCGATGCGGGCACGCCCGCCATCTCCGACCCCGGCACCGATCTGGTGGCGCTCTGCGCCGCCGCCGCGGTCGAGGTCGTCGCCGTCCCCGGCTGCTGCGCCGCCGCTGCCGCGCTGTCGGTCTCCGGGCTGGAGTGCGGGCGCTTCACCTTTGAGGGCTTTCTCTCCACCACCCCCAAGAACCGCCGCGAGCATCTGTGCGCGGTGAAGGACGAGCCGCGCACCATGGTCTTTTACGAGGCACCGCACAAGCTGCTGCGCACGCTCACCGACATGCTCGCCTGCTGGGGCGACCGGAGCCTGGCCCTGTGCCGCGAGATCACCAAGCTGCACGAGGAGGTGCGCCGCACCACGCTGCGCGAGGCGGTCGCCTATTATACCGAAAACCCGCCCCGCGGCGAGTTTGTCCTGGTCATCGCCCCCGCCGCGCACACGGAGGCGGACGCCGCGCCGCCCGATCTGCTGGGCGAGGTCGGCGCGCTGCTCGACGGCGGCGCCAGCCTCAAGGACGCCGTGCAGCAGGTCTCGCGCGCCCACAGCATGCCGAAAAACAGCCTCTATCAGGAGGCGCTCCGGGCCTTCGGCCGCAAATGACGCCGCGGCGGAGGCCCGCCTGTCCCCCGGAGCCGCGCTCCGGGGGCTTTTGTTTGCATTCGGGCAGACGGTATGCTATGATGATTTCCATGAGGAGTTGATCTTTTTGAAATGTAAGAACTGCGGTGCCGAGATCAAAAACGATCTCCGCTACTGCCCCGAATGCGGCGAACCGCTCGACACCCCCGAGGAGGAGTACGCCCCGGCGGAGGATGCGGCGGAGGAGACGCCCGCCGAGACGCCCGCGGCGGAGGACGCCGCCGCCCCCGCGGCGCCGGATGCCGCTCCGGCGGAGGCTGCACCGCAGCCGCCCGCGCCGAAAAAGCGCGGCTCCGCCGGACTGATCGCCATAATTCTGGCGGTCGCGGTGGTGCTGACGCTGTGCGGCGGCCTGTTTTTCGCGCTGCGCGGCCGCAGCGCCGGCGACAAGGAGGAGCCCGCCGCGACCACCGAAGACAGCGGCGCCGCCCTCACCGACACCGACCCCGCGCCGACCGCCGACGCCGTCGTGGCGACCTACGGCGACCACGAGCTGACCAACGAGCTGTTCCTCTTCTATTACTGGGACGAGTTCTACTATCTTTATAATCAGTACGGCAGCTCCATCACCTCGGTGCTCGATCCGTCGCAGTCCTTCGCCACGCAGGAATATCAGGACGGCCAGAGCTGGCGCGCGCACTTCACGGAGAACGCGCTCACGGCCTGGGTGCAGACCATGGCGCTGTGCGACGAGGCGGAAAAGGCCGGCTTCGCCCTCTCCACCGCCGACCAGACCGAGCTGGACGGCATCGGCGACAAGCTGACGAGCTACGCCGCCCAGAACAACCTCGCCGACGGCGAGGCCTATCTCCGGGC
>Ga0183098_10594_pt1 | contig 57343 bp, 60 predicted proteins | sample BioMet9_FD_128884 | JGI IMG/M metagenome (GOLD analysis project Ga0183098, IMG submission 128884) | Microbial communities from bioreactor (seeded with sewage sludge) at Lawrence Berkeley National Lab, California, USA - Biofuel... | ecosystem: Engineered > Bioreactor > Anaerobic > Unclassified ...
TTTCAAGGCCTGTCGTCATGCCAATAGAATAATCGTAGGTGACGATGGTGGCCCGTATCATATAAAACGGCGGATCGTAGCGTACCGATTGTATGGAGTTGACATCGAGATACGATGTAGTCAAATCGGAACGGCCTACCTGTATATACCGAGGATTATCGTCAAAAAACATGGCCATTGCGGACGTGCATCCCATGACGAGCAGGGAAAGACATACGACGAAAAGTTTTTTAAATACAGATGTCATTTCAACTAACCCCTTCCAGCTGAAAAATAATATTTGAGAACATCTTTATTATACCATATTCAGAGGAAATCGTTGATATGGGAATGGCATTCCTAGCCATAACTTTTTTGATGATTTACCCGTTTATGAGAACCGTATGATATATTTAGGATATGCATGGGTTACTCATAGTAAAATACGCGTATTCGTGATAAAATTATCGTGTAAGAGATACAAATCACAGTGACATTCCTGCGACAGGAAGGATGGATCATGGAGATGACAGAGGAAGCGTTGGCTATGGATATTGCGTTTATCGGACTTCCGTCAGGAACACCCAATGCGTCGGTTCGACCAGTGTTTGCTGCCGAAGATGAAAGGCTCATGAACTGTTTTTCTCGTTTAGGTGGTACAGTACAGCTCCTGGGAGCCGTAGCGGGACCGGAACATGTGGAAGCGCATATCCTGCCATGGTATCTGGGGCCCAAGGGCTGGATGGCAGCACCGCCAGGGGACGTTTGGGAAGAAGAAGTGTATTGGGAGGATTTTCAATTGCTGTATATTTCTTCCAGCGTTGCTGTAGCTCCTGCAGAATATGGAAACTTTGTCGAAGCGACCATTGTCGAGGCCGCACAGTTTGGCGTATTCACGGCAGCAGATTTGCGTGGTTCTGCTGGTCAGTCTCCCTGGGCTGGTAAGACGGACATCGCCTGGACTCAGGGCGCGCTGGCAAAGCATGTGGCAGTACGGCACAGCCAAATCCTATTTTCGTTAGAAGCGGACAGCGTGTCGTTCGTCACGCCACAGGGCCGTCAAGCCTATGCGATGCCTTACGATATGCCGGAATTTGTGCCATCTTTTTTGATGCATTTGCTCAGGGGAATGACAATACAAGAAGCGGCGTATAGCAGCCGGAAATAAAAAAAGGTGAGGAGGTAGATAATGTGGGCAAGATTACAACAGAAGAACAACCGCTGCGTGCGGCCATATTGACTGTCAGCAATAGCCGCACATTTTCAAATGATACGAATGGGCTGGCCATTCAATCGTATTTAACAAATCGAGGCCATCAGGTTGTCGATTATGCTATCGTCAAGGACGACAAGGACGAAATATTGAGGTACGTCCACGAATGGGTCTGCAGTGTGGACGTCATCATCATCAGCGGCGGTACCGGCTTAGCGAAGCGGGATGTAACCATCGAAGCTATCGAGCCGCTATATGATAAGACAATTCCGGGGTTTGATGAAATGATACGGCTGTTGGCCTATCGTGAAGATTGTGGTGTACAATCCATCGCCTATCGTTCCAGTGCCGGTATCATCCATCAGGCATTGGTATTCTGCCTTCCCGGGGCAACGCGGATTATCAAGATCGGCTTGGAAAAGATCATCCTGCCGGCTCTGTTTCACTTGTATATGGAAATGAAAAAATGATGTAGACTATGGATACGGTGCGGAGCCGGTATATGGCTCCGCATTTTTAACGTTTTTTAGGACTGTTATCATGTAGTAAAGCGGAGGGAGAAGCAGCGTGGATACGAAAATCAGTTTGGTTACAGGTGGTGCCAAGAGCGGTAAAAGTGTTTTTGCCGAGCGCTTATTGGCTTCCTTTGCCGGTACCAAAGCCTATATCGCCACGGCGGAGGCTGGCGACGATGAAATGCTCCAGCGGATTTGCCGGCATCGCCGCCGGCGCCCGTCAGACTGGCAGACCTTTGAGGTTCCCCAAGGCTTAGCGGCACGGTTGGAATCCATTTTGCAGCAATATGATGCCGTGTTGATCGATTGCCTGACTTTATATTTTTCTAATTTTATGCTGCAGCGGCCCCAGCTTAGTTTTGCTGACCTGATGGAACAGGTTGGTCAGGAGTTGGACAGCTTGTTCCGGATTATGGAGCGGACTGAAGGAAAGCAGGTCATTTTCGTGACGAATGAAATAGGCAGCGGCATCGTGCCTATGGCGAAAATCAGCCGCGAGTACCGCGACCTGCTGGGCATGGTGAACCAGACCGTCGGGGCAAAGGCGGATTACGTGTACTGGACGGTCTGCGGTATAGCTACAGAGTTGAAAGAACGGCAGGTCCGGCTGCCAGAGGCTGCCAGCCGCTCTTGTGGGGATGGGACGGCCTGATGAAAGAGTTCCTCATGGCGCTGCAATTCATGACGCGTATCCATCTCGTCCAGCAAGACGTATGGCCTGATGAAGATTTTGGCCGTTCTGTCGTATTTTTCCCCCTTGTCGGTACCGTCATCGGTGCCTGCCTGTGTGGCGTATACTTTATAGCCTCGGCCCGCTTGGCCGGGACTCCCTTGGCGATATGCGTAGTGGCTGCAGCATATTTTTTGACTGGCGGTCTCCATGCGGATGGCTTTATGGATACGGCTGATGGTGTATGTTCCGGCAGGTCACGAGATGTAATGCTGCAAATCATGAAGGACAGCCGCGTCGGTGCCCATGGCGTCTTGGCTTTCGTACTTCTCGTATTATTGAAGATTGGATTTTTTGCGGCTTTGCGGCCGGAAACCGCGTATCTGGTTTTGCTCGGTATTCCCACGGCCAGCCGTATGGGGACGCTCGTCCAGATTTACGAATTCCCTTATGCCAGGCCGGCTGGGCTGGGCCGTATCTTCACGGCTTATGGTCCGCGGCATGTCCTGCTGAAAGGCTTTGGGCTGTCTTTACTGCCCCTTTGCCTGGGGCCGTCGTATCTTATACTGCTCGGCACGGCCCTGGTTGTATCCGTCGTGAGCGGGCTGTACCTGCAGCGGCGCATCGGCGGCGTGACTGGCGATACGTATGGTGCCGTCACGGAATGGACGGAAATGATTTTATTGGCCTTGTCTGCTATCATTTTCTGATAGTATTCGTTTGCCTATGTATGAGAATTATTATATAATGCTTGGTGTTGATTGTTTTGTACGGTCTACAGGGAATGTTGAAGGCTGTTCGGTAAACAGAGGAGGATGGTAACGGGTATGATACAGTTGTTCTTGGTTCGCCATGGAGAGACGCAGGGCAATGCTTTGCTCCGCTATCAGGGATCTACGGATATCCCGCTTAATGATAAAGGAATCGCCCAGGCGCAATGCCTGAGCCGCCATCTGCAGGCGACGCGGCTCGATGCTGTCTATAGCAGTACCTTGTCCCGGGCCCGGCAAACGGCGGATATCATTGCGGCGCCGCACCATTTGGACGTCGAAGCGTTCGATGCGCTGCAGGAAGTGAATTTTGGCATCTGGGAAGGCCATACGTATGAAGAGATACGGCAGCGCTGGCCGGGCCAAATAGAGGCCTTTTACGCCTCCAAAGGAAAGTTGAAAGCCCCAGGCGGTGAATCGTTCCGCGATGTGACAGCTCGGTCTGTCCGTCAGGTGGAGGAACTGCTGGCGCGCCATTCTGACGGTGATACGGTCATGATAGTCTGTCATGGCGGGACACTACGTTGTCTCCTGTTCGGTTTGCTAGGCCTGCCCATAGAGGATATCTGGGTGTTCCAGCAGTATAATACGGCCGTGAACCGCATGGAGTGCTATCCAAATCGGCGCATATTGACGCTCATGAACAGTACGGAACATTTGCGGGATTTGAATGATTCTGACGGCGGTTCCCATATTGTTACGCAGTATCGGGGAAAGGAAGTCGTGATTGCAAAAAACACGGCAACATTGCATGAATAATCTATTCAAATGGCTTGGAATATGGTATTATAAATTGTGAATGAATAAATATAGGTGATAATATGATAGGACAAAGATTGGCAAGATTGAGAAATTATCTCCGGCAACAGCATTTGGACGGCATCGTGCTCATGCGGCCAGAAAATCTGCGCTATTTCAGCGGTTTTACCGGCGGCGAAGGGATATTGTTCGTCACTGCGGCCATTGCTGAACTGTGGACTGATTCCCGGTATACCGAACAGGCAGCCGCACAGTCTGGTGAGTTTTACCAGGTGCGGAACCATGTTGGAAAAATGTATGAAATGGCAGGTAAATCGATTGGCCAGGCTAAGCAGGCCAGTCAGTCAGAGCCGTATATACTAGCGTATGAAGATGATTTCCTGCCGTATAGTGCATACTGCGGCATGAATGAATATGCCCAGTGTCAGTTCCAGGGCGTCGCTGTAAATACGTTGCGGGCTGTGAAAGAGTTCGATGAATTGGCGAATATCCGCCAGGCTTGCAAGATAGCTGACGAAGCATTCGAAAAATTGTTGCCGTCTATCCGGCCAGGCGTGACAGAACAATCCTTGAGCGCACAGCTGGAAAGCTACATGTTGCTGTCAGGGTCGGAAGAAAAGTCTTTTTATACCATTGTTGCTTCAGGAAAAAGATCATCCATGCCTCATGGCGCAGCTAGTTCCAAAGTAGTGGAGACAGGCGATTTTGTTACATTCGATTTTGGCGCCGTGTATAATGGCTACCATTCCGATATTACCCGCACCATCGTCGTCGGCAAGGCCACGCAGGAGCAACGGGATTTTTATGACCTGGTACTGCAGGGGCAGCTGCTGGGCGTGGATTGCATCCGTGCTGGTATGTCCTGCCGGGAAGCGGATTTCCGAGTCCGGAATTATTTTTCCATGCGGTATGTCAATCAGTATTTCACCCATTCCCTTGGCCATGGCGTAGGTCTGCAGATCCATGAACAGCCTGTGTTGGCGCCCCGCGGCAGCGGTGCATTGAAAGAGAATATGATAGTAACGGTAGAACCGGGACTATACATAGAAGGCAAATATGGCGTCCGCATCGAGGACTCCGTTGCCGTCACAGCGGAAGGCTGTGAAATTTTGACGAGTACACCAAAACATTTGATTGAGATTTTATAGTAGGAGGCTAAAGGATGATAACTAGTAATGATTTTAGACCAGGAGTAACGATTGAAATTGAAAACCAAGTATGGCAGGTCGTGGAATTCCAGCATGTAAAACCGGGCAAGGGTGCAGCATTTGTCCGTGCCAAGATTAAAAATATGGAAACAGGCGCCGTTGTAGAACGTACGTGGAATGCCGGCGAAAAAGTCCAGGAAGGTCGTGTCGACCGCCGTCAGATGCAGTACTTATATGCCAATGATGGAGCATACTGCTTCATGGATAATGAAACATATGAACAAATCGAACTGCCGAAAGAACAATTGGGTACAGCTATCAACTTCTTAAAAGAAGAAATGAATGTCAGCATGATGATGTTCCGCGGCAAGGTCATCGGTATCGATTTACCGGCGGCTGTTGAACTGCGGGTCGTTGAAACGGATCCTGGTATCCGTGGTGATACAGCGACAGGCGGCAGCAAGCCGGCTACGCTAGAAACGGGTTATGTCGTAAAAGTACCGCTGTTCATCAATGAAGGGGAAGTCCTCCAAATCGATACGAGAACGGGTCAGTATATCGGAAGAGCATAAGGAAATTGAAAAGCGATGAGATTCTCATCGCTTTTTCAGCTAAATGGTGATTTCTATGGATAAAGAACAGATGAATACATTGGGAGCCATACATATTGCCGGGCGGGCTGTATCAGTCATTGCTGCCATTGCGGCGGCGCAGGTCGAAGGCGTAGTCATGCTCCATTCCAATTTAGCCGACAGTGTGGCTGCCATGTTGGGCAAAGGCGCATCGGCCAAGGGTATCAGTACGTCGATCAACGGCGATATAGCGGAAATCAGAGTATCTCTGGTCGTGCGCTACGGCAGCCGCATTCCGGACATAGCATTGCGCGTCCAGGAAGCGGTCAAGGAAAACGTCGAAGCCATGACGGGATACAATGTACGGGCCGTCAATATCGTCATCCAATCCATAGACTTTAATCAAGCTGGAGGCATAGCGGAGACGAAGAGGTGACTTATGAGCGACACGGAAGAATTGAAATATGAGGTTTCCGATTCTGTCTTGGCCAATGTGGCGAAAATTGCTGCTTTGGATGTACCGGGCATAGCTGGTCTAAGCACGACTATCGTGGATTCGTTTGTCGTCGGCATGAGTGAGCGTCTGGGCAAAAAGAGGATGCGCGGCGTTGCCGTGAAAAATGAAAAGGGCCTCATTACGATAGATATATTCCTTATTGCCTACTATGGGGATGATTTGCGGATACTTGCCGGTTCGGTCCAACATGCTGTCAAAGAAGCGATACAGTCGATGATGGATACGGCATCCATCCAAGTGAATGTTTCCATAGAAGACGTGATTTTAAAAGATAGCGGACAGTGATCCTATCGTTTCCGGATATAGCCTGCCGCAGGTGGATCCGGCAGAGGAAAGCGGTGGAATGAGAGGTTATCATGAGTAGACATAATGAAAGACAAAAGGCACTGCAAATACTGTTTTCCCGGGAATTCCACGGGGAAAATGATATCCAGTATGCAGAAACAGAAATATTGGAAGTGCAGGATACGCAGGACGAACAGCCGGATTTGGCAAGTGAAGAAGGGACATCTCCTTCTGAAGCAGGCGCCGTTTCCGAGGATAAAGCCAGCGCATCTCCGGACTACTATCAAAAGCTGGTGGAATCGGTCCATGAACACGTACAGGAAATCGATGGCATCATTGCGGCCTATTCCAAACGTTGGACTATGTCGCAAATGAATCGTACGGACAAGAACGTGCTGCGCCTCAGCTTGTGTGAATTGCTTTATCCCATAGAGCCTATCGACGTTTCCATCGTCTTGAATGAAGCGGTGCTGCTGGCCAGAGAATTCGGCGGACCGGAATCTTCAAAATTCGTCAATGGCATATTGGGAGCTTATGTAAGGTCGCGGTCGTAATGGATGTCGTGTTGGGCGTGGATACGAGCTGCTATACGACGTCGTTGTGCCTCATGACTGGAGATGCGGTCATAGTGGCTGATGAACGCATCATCCTGACGGTGCCTGCTGGTGGCAGGGGCCTTTCCCAGTCGAATATGGTTTATCAGCATATGCGCAATTTACCGCTGCTGTTTGAGCGTCTGGCGCCATTCCTGCGCACGCATACCATCGTAGCAGTTGGTGCTACGGATAAGCCGCGCCGGCGTGAAGATTCGTATATGCCGGCGTTTTTAGCCGGATTGGGATACGGCCGTTCCGTGGCGGCGTTGTTGGGCGTACCTCTATATACAATCAGCCATCAGGAAAATCATTTACTGGCAGTCGTAAGGGAACATCCGGAACTGGCCCAAACGTCGTTTTTTGGCATCCATTTATCAGGCGGTACGACGGATCTGCTCAGGGCTCAGCCTGATGCTGAAGGCCTGGCCATAGAACGGGTCGGGGGTTCCAGTGATATCAGTGCCGGCCAGCTCATCGACCGCATCGGCGTCGCCTTGCAGCTTCCATTTCCGGCTGGCGTCCATCTCGACCAATTGGCCAGGCAGTGCAGTGCAACTGTACGGGGACTGCGTGTCTCCTGTCGTGGCGGCGATATCAGTTTTTCTGGTCCGGAATCACAATTCCAGCGTCAGCTGGCATGTGCCGTTCCAGCAGAGCCATCCGTGGTGGCGGCGCAGGTATTGGCGACGGTCTGGAATGGCCTGGAACATTTGCTGGATTATGGCCGCAGCCAGTCCATGACCCGGCTCACAGCTGCCGGCGGCGTCATGGCCAATACGTATCTGCGAAAAAAAATAGATGAATATGGCAGAAAGTACGGCGTTGCCATCTATACGGCTCTGCCACAGCATAGTGCCGATAATGCGTCCGGTGCGGCCTATTGGGCCGTGCGTAAAGCTTGTCAGAGCCGGGCATAGAACCGTAATGGAGTAAGAATGATGAGATATGCAACAGTTACAGAAGTAGTACGACGCATCAAAGATGATTTACAGAAAGATTATCGGTTACAAAGCGTGGCTATGGAAGGGAATATCATCAATTTGAAACGCGCTTCCAACGGCCATTACTATATGAATATCCACGATGACAAGGCCTCGCTGCATTCGATTTTGTTTGCCGGCCGGGTCGGGCGGTCCATGGATGGCGTGCGCGAAGGCGATCATGTCGTTGTCATCGGCTCTATCCAGGTATATGAAAAGACAGGGTCTGTTTCCCTTATCATCGAACGACTGTTTTCCTACGGCGTGGGTACGCTGCAGGCTGAATATGAACGGCTCAAACGGGATTTGGAACAGGCCGGTTATTTCAGGCAGGCCCATAAGAAATCCATGCCCCGGTTTCCCTGGACGGTAGGTGTACTGACATCACGGACTGGCGCTGTCCTGCACGATATTTGCAAAATTGCAGCGGAACGTAATCCGTATGTACAGATACGCTTGTTTCCCGTGCCCGTACAAGGGGCTGGTGCCGATGTTAGAATCGCGGCGGCCTTGGCTAAGGCCGGTGCTAATCTAGATCTGGACGTGCTGATCCTGGCCCGCGGCGGTGGTTCCATGGAGGATTTATGGTGTTTCAACAGTGCCGCCGTCGTCAAAGCTATCTATGATGCCGCCGTCCCCGTCATTACGGCCATCGGTCACGAGACGGATACGACGTTGGCTGATTTTGCTGCGGACATGCGGGCAGCTACGCCAACCCATGCGGCAGAGCTGGCCTTTCCTGCGTATGATGAAATAGCCATGGACCTGGCTGGGTTGGAGGAGCTGGCGTTTCAATCGTGCCAGCGGCGCCTTGAACGCTGTGGTCATGATTTGGCTAATGTCAAAGCTTCACTCCAGCCACATCGCTATGACCTGTTTTTGCAGATGAAACGGCAGGGTACGGCCCACCTGCTGCAGGAAGCACAGCACCGGCTCAACGCGCGCTGTGCCAGCGAGGAAAATCGCCTGCTGCGGCTCGTAGCAGCACTGCGGGCAGGAAATCCCGGTGAACTGGTACACAAGGGCTATGGCCAATTGGAACAAGACGGACATATTGTATCGGATATACGCGACATTTCCCTGGAAACTCCGTTGTGGATACAACTTGTGGAAGGGGTTATTCGAACCGATGTGAAAGAGGTCACCATATATGACAAGAGAAAGTGAAAAACTGAAAAATTTTGAAGCAAATTATGCCAAATTGGAAGAATTGGTCCAGCAGCTGGATTCACCGGAGCTTACGCTGAAGGAATCGCTGGACTTGTTCGAAAAAGCCATCAAACTATCCCGGCAATGTGAAAGTGCCCTTGCCTATGCCAGAGAACGAGCGGAAGCGCTCGCTGCCGGTGGTACTGACACGGTAAAGCCGGCTGGTGGTTCCGGTGATGCAGTACCGGCATTCCAGGAGGGAGAATTGGATTTATGAATTTGAAGGAATATTTAAAAGAACGGAAGGCATTGATCGATCATAGGCTGGCTGAACTGCTCCAGACTGATGTGGCGGCATTCCATACGCTGTATCAGTCCATGAATTACAGCCTCATGGCTGGCGGTAAGCGGATTCGTCCCATCCTGATGATGGCTGTCCTGGAAACGCTGGGGAAAGATTCAGCACCCTATTTGGATTTGGGCTGTGCCTTGGAATGTGTCCACACGTATTCACTGATCCACGATGATCTGCCAGCTATGGATGATGACCGTTATCGCCGTGGCAACCTGACCAACCACGTCGTGTACGGCGATGGCATGGCAATCCTCGCTGGCGATGGCTTGTTGACGTACGCGTTTGAATTGATGGCTCGTCAGCCCTTTGATTCGGCTAAGCTCGTCGAAGTCATGCGTGTGTTTGCCTTTGCTGCCGGACCTGCCGGCATGGTCGGCGGGCAAGCTTTCGATTTGGAATCGGAAGGGAATACCTCTATCGGTTTGGATGGATTGAAATTGCTCCACCGTTCCAAGACCGGCGTCATCTTCCAGGCAGCTATCGATATTGCCGCTATCCTCGGCGATGCGACGCCGCAGCAGCGGCAGGCTTTGGAAGCCTATGCTATCCAAATGGGCCTGACATTCCAGATTACCGATGATATCTTGGATGTCATCGGCGACGAAAAAACATTGGGCAAACCCGTAGGCAGCGATGAAAAGAATCACAAGGCTACCTATGTGACTATTTTATCGTTGGAAGAAGCGCGTCGCCTGGCTCGTCAGGCTGCAGATGAAGCCGTAGCAGCTCTGGCACCATTTGGTGACAAGGCGGCCGTATTGAAAGACATTGTAGAATATCTTTTGGTCCGGGCTAATTGACGGGAGACGCATGATGCAGAAGAAAGAACGGTTGGATGTACTGCTCGCTTCACGGGGATTGGCGGAGAGCCGCGAGAAAGCCAAGGCGACTATCATGGCCGGCCTGGTCTTCGTGGAAGGGCAGCGCGTTGATAAAGCCGGTACGAAAATTGATTTGCAAGCCCACATCGAGGTCAAGGGGAATCCACTTCCCTACGTTGGCCGCGGTGGCTTGAAGCTGGAAAAAGCTTTGCAGGAATTTCCCATCGATTTGACCGCTGCGGTCATGATGGATATCGGTGCTTCTACGGGCGGCTTTACGGACTGTGCGCTGCAGCGCGGCGCCCGCAAGGTCTATGCCGTAGATGTCGGCTATGGCCAGCTTGCCTGGAAATTACGGACCGATGAACGCGTCGTGAATATGGAGCGTACGAACATACGCAACGTGACGGCTGAAGATATAGGCGAGCTCATGGACTTCATTTCCATCGATGTATCATTCATTTCACTGCTTAAGATCATGCCTGTCGTCGTGACCTTGCTCAAGCAGGGCGGGACGATGGTGACGCTCATCAAGCCCCAGTTCGAAGCGGGGCGGGAACACGTAGGAAAAGGCGGTATCGTCAAAGATCGGAATGTGCATCGGGACGTGATCCGCACGGTGACAGCAGGTATTGCCGATTTGGGATTATCGCCGGCAGCTTTGACATTTTCTCCTATCAAAGGGGCCGAGGGCAATATAGAGTATCTCCTATATGTCAAAAAAGAAGATACAGCCTGCAATGCCGTGAATGATGAACTGATTGATGCAGTGGTGGAAGAATCACATCGAATGTAGGTGATGGAAGAATGGTTATCGGAATTTTTCCGAATTTTGCGAAACTGACCTGTCCGGTCGTAGTCAAACAGATTGTCGAGCTTTGCCGGACTAATCACGTCGAATATTATTTACCCGACGATTTGGACTACAGCAGCTTGGATATAGAACCGCCTGTAGAAGCGGAACATTTTAAGGCCCGCGGCGACATACTGCGTACGGCCGATGTTGCCATGATGCTCGGCGGCGATGGTACGATCTTGAATTTATCCAAGGAATTCGCCTATTATGACGTGCCTATATGCGGCGTCAATCTGGGATCGCTCGGGTTCTTATATGAAATAGGACCGGATGATTTGAGCCGGCGTTTCCAGGATATTTTGCAGGGCCGATATTTTGTGGAAGACCGGATGATGCTGCGCAGCCGCTTGTTCTATCCTGATGGCAACGTGGAAGAACTGCCGGTGGCTTTGAACGACGTCGTCATAGGCCATGGCAATATCGGCAAGATGATACGCGTGGACATGTATGTAAACGGCTGCCTGATCCAGCGTTATCCCTCTGATGGCGTCATCGTTTCTACGCCGACGGGCAGTACGGGCTATAATTTGTCCAGCAGCGGGCCCATCGTGGCGCCCCTCGTCCATTGTCTCTTAGTGAACCCTATCTGTCCGCACCTGTTGCAAAAGGTGCCGCTCATGTTCCATGAGAATGACCGCATCAGTTTTACGGCTACGCATTCCAGGAACAGCATCCGCATTTCCGTAGATGGCATGACCGATATCGAGTTCGATCCGACGGCCATGTTGTGCGTCGACAAATCACCACAGACATTAAAATTCCTGCGGTTTGAAGAAAATTATTTTTATCAGACGTTATTTCCAAAATTATTGGGGAATCGAGAATAATGGACGTATTTCCTTTGAATAATGCAGTAAATATTTCTCATATGCTGTTGCAGCCTTATATACCGCAGGCCCGGGTCCTCGTCGACATGACTTGCGGCAATGGCCGCGATACGGCATTTTTGGCGGCAGGAATGAATGATGATGCTGTATTGTATGCTTTTGATATACAGCCGTGTGCCGTCGCCGCCACACGCCAGCAGATTGCCGCGCAGCATTTGGAATCGAAACATATCCTGTACCGTACGGGGTCGCACGACCAGCTCATAGCAGACGTCATGGAGCCAATCCATATTATCATGTTCAACTTGGGTTATTTGCCATCAGGAGATCATTCCATCCATACTTCTGAAGAAACAACCATACGAGCGTGCAAAATGTGCTTGAATAAAATTGCGATAAATGGCATAATTATTATAGCAGCATATCCCGGAACCGAACGGGGTGCGCAAGAACAGAAGGCGGTCCAAAATTTTGTGGCATCCTTACCGCAAAAGCAATATGATGCTTCGCTGTGGCAGCCGCTCAATCAAATCCATCAACCGCCTGTTTTATATAGCATTCAGAAAAGAGGGTAAACAGATGAAGAGATTCCGCTACACTAAAATTAAAGAAATCGTCCAGTCCCGTCCCATAGAGACACAGGAAGAACTGGCTAAGGCATTGCAGCAGGAAGGCATCGAGGTGACGCAGGCCACGGTTTCCAGGGATATCAAAGAATTGATGCTGATCAAGGTTCCCACCAGCGATGGTCACTATCGCTATGCCTTGTCGCCAGAGCAGAACATATTGATGTCTAAGAATCGCATGGCGCGTCTATTCCAGGATTCTATCGTGCGCGTCGATTCCTGTCTCAATCAGATTGTGATCCACACGCTGCCCGGTTCTGCCGATATGGTGGCATCGGCTATTGACCATGCCAAATGGGAAAGCGTCATCGGCAGCATTGCCGGTGATGATACGATTTTAGTCATTACGAATAATCAGGATACGGTTCCTAAACTGGAAAAACTTATTATTTCATTGATGAAGGAATGAGGCGGGTATGCTTCAGGCGTTGCACATACAGAATTTTGCTTTGATTGCGGATCTGCATGTTTCTTTTTCTGACGGCGTTACCATATTTACAGGTGAAACCGGTGCCGGCAAATCCATCCTGCTCGATGCTATCGGTATGCTGGCGGGGAAGCGGGCATCGGCTGAATTTGTACGGCACGGAACGGAGGCCTTTTTGGTAGAAGGATTGTTCTGTGTCCAGCCAGATCCGGAATTGATGCAATTGCTTGAGTCTCACCACGTGGAATGTGAACAAAATCAGTTAATACTATCCCGCAAATTCAGCCGTAACGGCCGCGGTTCTATTTTGATCAACGGAACATTGTCCCCGATGAGCCTGATCCGTAAAATAGGACCGTTTTTATTAGATATACATGGCCAATACGATAATCACCTCATATTTGACAGTGAATACCATGTGCATATATTGGACGGGCTGACGCCGGAGCTCGTTGCGGCCCGCAAGGATTATGACGGACTGTATCGTCAGTGGCGGCAGCTGCAGCGGGATATGGAAGCGATGCAGCGCGATGACAGTGAAAAAGCGCGGCTCATGAGTGTGCTGCGGTTCCAGATTTCAGAAATCCAGGAAGCGGATCTCAAGGACCAGGAAGATGAACTGCTGGAAGAAAAAATCAATCGCTTATCCCATGCTGAGAAGATACTGGCGGTACTGCAGGCATCGCTCCATACCTTCAATGGCGGCGAACGGCGTGCCGGACTGGTTGAACAGGTCACACAGATGCACCTGGATTTGGATAAGGCTGCGGCATATGATGACGTGTTCAAGACGTGGAGTCAAAAACTAGAAACCGTTTCGTATGAATTGGAAGATGTACGGGACGAAGTAGAACGGTATGCTGAAGAATTTACGTTCAATGAGGGAGAAATGGATAGCCTGCAGTCTCGTCTGGCGGCTATCGAAAAATTAAAGCGGAAATACGGCTATTCCATAGAAAAAATCAAAGAATTCCTGGAAAAATCCAAGGTCGAATTTGATCGCTTGGAACAGTCTGAGAGCATATTGGAAGAGTTGAAGACACAGTCTGCCGCAGTAGAACGGGAAGTCCGCGAAGCTGCAGCCAAACTGTTTAAACTGCGCCAGGCAGCGGATGCGACGTTTCGGCAGCAGATGAAGAATACTTTATCCCGTCTGGGTATGGCAGACAGCTATATCGGTTTTCACCTGGAACCCATGACGGCTATCAATGCTATAGGTGCCGATGGTATAGAATTATATTTTACGGCGAACAAAGGCGAAGCGCCGCTGCCTCTGGCCAAGATAGCCTCTGGCGGGGAAGTTTCCCGTATTGCCTTGGCGCTGAAAACCTGTACGCCCCATATGGGAGCTGGCAAAACGGTCATCTTTGATGAAATCGATGTCGGTATCAGCGGACAGACGGGTCTGCAAGTGGGAAAACATATCCGTAAGCTGCGCGAACGCGGCCAAGTGTTTTGTATCACGCACTTACCGCAGACGGCAGCCATAGCTGATCAACATGTATTTTTGTATAAACAGGAAGAACAAGGCCGGACAGTGACGCTGCTGCGGCAATTGTCTCCAGAAGAGCATGTCCGGGAAATCGCCCGCATGTTTGCTGGCAATACGATTAGCGATGCATCGGTTACGGCAGCACGGCAACTTATCAAGCAGGTACGTGATTGATGTAACTTAATTGACTATTTCGCATAAATGGTATATATTAATAGCAAATTTAGTTCTGATTGTTTTTTTATCCGCCAGGCGGATCCTAGGAGGGTGAGGTTATATGATACGTGTACTTGTTAACGGAGCGGACGGCCGTATGGGACGTGAAGTTGTGAAAGCTGTGCACGCCGACAAAGACTTAGAATTCGTTGGCGGCATCAGTATTACATCTATAGGTGAAGATGCCGGTGTCTTAGCCGGTGTAGGCCCGTTGGGCATTGCTATCGGCGATGACCTGGCGGCGGCGCTGGAAACGTTGAAGCCCGATGTAGTCGTAGATTTTACGACGCCCAAGGCGATTTTCAGCAGCGCCCAAGTCGTTTTGAACCACGGTATCAACATGGTCGTGGGAACGACGGGCCTGACGGCGGACCAGCGCGATGTACTGGCCAGCGTAGCGGCTGCTCATAATGCCAATATTTTTATTGCGCCGAATTTTTCAATCGGTGCTGTATTGATGATGAAGGTTTCAGAAGAAATCGCACCATTCATGCCGGATGTCGAAATTATCGAACTGCATCATAACAACAAGCTCGATGCGCCATCGGGAACTGCTATATTGACAGCTCAGAAGATCAATGATTCCCGCACGGCGGCAGCAGCGGCCATGGCGCCGGATAAGACCCATGAAAGCTTGGCCGGAGCCCGGGGCGCCAAAGTGGACGATATACCGATCCACAGTGTCCGTCTGCCTGGATATGTAGCACATCAACAAGTGCTGTTTGGCGGGCAGGGAGAAATCCTGACGATCCGCCATGATTCGCTGGACCGCAAGTCCTTTATGCCGGGAGTCATCCTGGCCATCAAGAAAATAGGTTCTTGCCCAGGCTTGACCTTTGGGCTGGAGCACTTTTTATAAGATTTTGGGAGGGGTTTATTTTGAAAAAACCGGTAGTAGCAATTTTGGGTGCCACAGGTGCCGTAGGACAGGAATTTATCCGATTGATAGAAGAACGGGATTTCCCGTTCAGCCAATTGAAATTATTGGCGTCCAGTAAATCGGCTGGCAAAAAAGTAATGGTAAAAGGCGTTGAATATGTCATTGAAGAAGCAAAGCCTGAATCCTTCGACGGAGTGGATATAGGATTGTTTGCCGGTGGTTCAATCAGTAAGACCTTGGGGCCGGAAGCGGCTAAACGGGGGTGTGTCGTCATCGATAATTCCAGTACGTTCCGTATGGATCCGGAAGTTCCACTCATCGTGCCGGAAGTCAATCCGGAAGACATTGCCTGGCATAAGGGCATTATCGCCAATCCGAACTGCTCGACGATCATCATGCTCATGGCGTTGAAACCTATCCAGGATTTGTCTCCCATCAAGAAAATCGTCGTCAGCACCTATCAGGCTGTTTCAGGTGCCGGCAAGGAAGGTATCGATGAATTGACCGATGAAGTGCAGGCATACCTCAAAGGTGAGGAAATGGTCCCCCATATCCTGCCGAGTAAGAATTTGCCGAAGCATTATCCCATTGCCTTCAATATTATTCCCCATATAGACGTATTCTTGGATAATGGCTTCACGAAGGAAGAAATGAAGATGGTCAATGAAACCCATAAAATCTTCCACAATGATGCTATCGAAGTATCGCCGACGACGGCTCGTGTTCCCGTATTCCGCAGCCATTCTGAATCCATATTGGTGGAAACAGAAGATGAACTGACCGTAGAAGCAATCCAGAAGGCCATTGCCGCCTTCCCCGGTGCGCAGGTCCAGGATGATCCGGCGGAAATGGAATATCCCATGCCGCTCTATACATCGGATAAAAATGATGTCTATGTCGGACGTATCCGTAAAGATTTGTATAACCCCAAGGCAGTGAACTTGTGGGTGACTGGTGACCAGATTCGCAAGGGCGCAGCGTTGAATGCCCTGCAGATTGCCGAATATATGTTGGAACATGATATGATTAAATGATTATCTGCATAGTCACAGAGGAGTGATAGATATGCTAAAGTACGGTAACGTAATAACGGCAATGATTACGCCGTTTAAAAATGATGGTTCCGTTGATTATGATAACGAAGTAACGTTGGCTAAGTACTATGCTGCTCATGGTTCGGATGGTATCCTCGTAGCCGGTACGACTGGTGAAGGCGCGACGATGACTGTAGCCGAAAAGCTGGAGTTGTTCCGCCGGGTCGTCGATGCTGTAGGTGATACGACCATGGTCATGGGCAATACCGGTTCTAATGATACGGCTGCGTCCATCGCCTTTACGAAGGAAGCAGAAAAGACCGGTGTCGATTGTCTTCTCAGCGTGGTGCCATATTATAACAAGCCGAACCAGGATGGTTGCTATGCCCACTTTAAGGCTATAGCAGATTCGACATCACTTCCTATTATCGTCTATAATGTACCGGGCCGGACCGGTGGCAAGATTTTACCGGAAACAGTAGCTAAACTGGCTCACGACTGCCCGAATATCGTCGGCATCAAAGAAGCGAGCGGGGATTTGGTGGCAGCGGCTAAGATAGCCCGTTCGACGCCGCCTGGTTTCCATTTGTACAGCGGTGATGATTCCCTGACCTTGCCCATGTTGGCAGTGGGCGGCTGCGGCATCATCAGCGTTGCCAGTCACCTTATTGGTCAGCAGATGAATGAAATGATCCAGGCCTTTAAGGATGGCGATACACAAAAAGCTAAGGAACTCCATCTGAAATATCTACCGGTCATGGAAGGTGTATTCTGTACGGTTAATCCGACTCCGGTCAAAGCCTGTGTCAACCTGTTGGGCCTGCCGGGTGGGACGTTCCGTCTGCCCATGATCGATGCGACGGCTGCTCAAAAAGACTTCCTGGTCCAGATGATGAAGGACGCTGGAATCATGTAATCAGTTTGGACAGTACCTCCTGTGTTCATTGCTATTAGGTAAAAGGGCGGTCACTGTTTTTGACAAACCAACAGAGTCGTGGAAAATACAGTTGGATGTCCATTCTGACTGTATTTTCCTTTATTCTATGGCACATATATGTTTGACTGTATGTGTTTTTATGGTAAAATTATAATAGTGAGCGTCTCCCTTGATTAACCATTTTCTCATCGATCAATGTAACGCAGTTGATTCTAGTGTGTATTCCAAGGCCCTGAGTATGGATTCGACTACAATGGATGAACTGTTTATGTAGGATTGTATAATTGGCAAGATGACGAAAGTTAGACAGGAGAACCATGTAGGGGATTCATCCAGGTATGAGGAGGGAGTATGGGAAAGTGAAAGAAATACAGGAGGAAATAGACATGAGTCAATTCCAGAAGTCAAAACATCCATATAAGACACGCGAAGGCGGTGCGACTGTAACGGTGTTTGTGCCATATAATTGTGGTAATCATTGCCCGTTCTGCATCAATAAAGAGGAGTATGAAAATCCTGTCGGATTTTCTGCTGATAAGATTTGTGCCAGCATTGAACGGATGAATGCGATTACACCGTATTGTGATTTCGTATTTACCGGTGGCGAACCTTTTGCTAATTTAGAATCATTGCAGCGCATGCTCGATAAGATTCCCCAGACACACAAAATCTATATCAATACGACGCTGCCCGTGTCGAAGAACCAATCAGAAGAAGATATCATTGCATTTACGCAGCATAATAAGGACAAGATTACGTGCATCAACGTATCCCGCCATATGCAGAAATATGTCCAGGAATCGAATGACAGCCTGTTAGGCCGGCTGGCCGTGCCGTTCCGGGTTAATTGTGTATTGTATAAAAATTATCCTGCTGGCGGCCTTGTGCCATACATGGAACGATTCAAGAAAATACGCGGCGCCTCTATCCAGTTCCGTTTCGATTATACAGCGACGACGCCGGACAATTTGTATGAACAAAAGCATGATAAGATATTGCAGGATCTCAAGAGGATTTCCCGTTATACCGGTTTGGACGGCTGCCGCATGCGCTGTGGCTTCCATTTCGATTATAAGGGATTGGAAATCACTTATCATAAGACGCTGCCGTACAGCACCATCGTAGAAAAAGACAGCCGTGACGGCGTGACCTACGATATTTTGTATGATATCCTCATCAAGCAAAATGGCGATATCCATTCTGATTGGGATGGGACGCTGCTTGATGTCGATGCCTATGAAAACGTCGTATATGAACCGTATGATTTGAAGTGGCTAGAAAAAACGACAGCAACACCAGTCATGATGCCGCTGTGCAATGAATCCATCTGCGCGACGAGCCATTAGTCATAACCTTAACAGAAAAAATCCTATCGAATCGCCGTAAAGGCAAATCGATAGGATTTTTTGTTTTCTCTTATTTATTACGTCGTTTGAGATTGTTGCTTCCCTGGTGTTTGGTTTTATGAGCCTTCTTCTTCGTAGCTTGGTATGTGCTGGCTGGTCGTGCATCGTCATGGGCGCGGATCCGTTTAGGCGCTGCGTTTTGGGCGTGCACTTTGATTTTTCCGTTGGCAGTATATTTGGTGATGGTAGCTTTGATGTTGCGCTCGATGCGCCGTACCCATTCCGTGTCGGCTGCCGTGGCATACATGATCGCCAGGCCATCATTGCCAGCGCGGCCTGTCCTGCCGATACGATGGATGTAGTAATCGACATCGTGGGGCACATCATAATTGAATACATGGGTAATGCCTTCGATGTCGATACCCCGGGCCGCGATATCCGTCGTGACCAGGATCTGTGTCTTGGCCTTGGCGAAATCGCGCATGACTTGTGTGCGCCGCCCCTGGGTCATGTCGCCGTGCAGCTCGCCGATATTGAAGCCGCGCGCTGCCAACTGTCCGGCCAGCTCTGCCGTCCGTTCCTTCGTATTGCAGAAGACCATGGCCAGGTAGGGATTCATTTCCTGCAGCATGGCACAGAGCTTGTTCAGCTTTTTATCTTCGTCCAGCATGTAAATCTTTTGGCTGATATTTTCCAATGCGATGGTTTGGCCTGATAGAATATTGAGGACGAGAGGATTGGTCATATGCTTTTTGGCCAGTCCTTTGATTTTTTCTGGAATAGTTGCCGAGAAGAATAGCAGCTGACGTTTTTTGGGTGTCATGCTGATAAGCATATCGACTTCGTCGAGGAAACCGGATTGCAGCATCTGGTCTGCTTCATCTACGACGATGCGGGATACGCCTTCGAGGTTCAAGGAATTGCGCCGGCAGTGGTCGAGCAGCCGGCCCGGTGTCCCGATGATGATATGGGGATGGCGGTGCAGCTTTTGGAGCTGGTTTTCAATCGTCTTGCCGCCGATGAGGGACAATACGTCGATGGATAAAGCCGGCGCCAGCGTTTCGGCTACCGTGGCAATCTGCTTAGCCAGTTCCCGTGTCGGCGCGATGATTAGGACTTGTTCGTAATGGCAGTCAATCTTGATCTGCTGTAATGCCGGCAACAGGAACGCATAAGTCTTCCCCGTACCAGTCTGGGCTTTGGCGAGTATATCGCGGCCTTTGAAAATCGAAGGGACGGATTGTTCCTGGACCGGTGTAGGTGTCACGATGCCCTGTTGTTTCAGCATATCGGTTATAGCGGGGACGACGCCCAGCGTTTGAAATGTCTTTGTCATATTTTGTAATACCTTCCTTTTTATCTTTGTATTCCATTATAACAGGTATTGTCGTGCCGACGCAAATACCGTATTGTAGTGAAACGTATTAACGATAGTTCTGAGAAAAACGCAAAAATGTATTTAATTTAGAACAATTGACAAAATCCGTTAAAAACCGTATAATGTGAATATAATGGGTATGGTATACGTTTAAAATTGAAAATGAGTACGGTTGAAGTAAATTTTATTAGACGATGCCCCGCTTTATCTTAAAAATATACTGTTCGGGCGGTGTATTTTAACGATTTCAAAAGGGAGCATGAGTCGAAACACTGGAATGGAAGCTATCTTGCAATAATGGAATAGGAATTTATTCATTTTGTCTATAGAATTAATGGACGCTGTATTGCCAGATAGCTGTCGTTATCCTGGATGTACCGGATTGCGGCACATCTCCTTGTATCGGGACGAGGAAAGGCGGAGAACGACGTTTGACTGTAGGAAAGCTGCTATGTTTGTTTATTAGGAATCCGGGTTTAGAAATCCTGTGGCGTGGACAGGAAAAGAATAGACCACATGGCAAAACTATCGTACAATGCAGTCACCAACTACTATGATAAGATGGTTTCACCAAGCGGTCCAATCATTATTTTACTACGATGTATAAATTTGTCCAGTCTTTTTAACATGATTGAAATGGGGATAATATCAAATGCAGGAAAGTATAGGTAAGATCCTGATACTCGTTTCTTCACAGACAGGCTTTACGATGCGGTATGCTGATTGGATATCTGAAGAGACAGGTGCAGATATCATGCGTTTAGAAGATGTGTTGGATGATAGTATCCGTTCATATCGGATTATCGTGTTCGGCTGCCCGATTTATGGGAACGAATACCATCGAATGAGAAAATGCCGGGAAATCCAAAAACGGCATCCAGATAAGAAATTTATATTCTTTGCAACGGGAATATACCCTGCGACGGAGAAAACATTAGGGAGAATCCAAAGAAATAATTTTGGTCATGAAAAAGATGTCGCTCTATTTTACTTTCCCGGCGGACTGAAAAAAGAGAAATTAACTGGTTCTCAAAGAGCCTTACTTGGAATTTACAAAGTAATGATGAAACGACGTGATGATTTATCGGAAGATGATAGAACAGTGTTGAAACGAATGGGAGTTTCAGGAGACTATACAGATCGGAGTTGTATTCATCCCCTTATACAGCAGTTAAAAAAACTTGAGGAGTCAGGTTAACTACGTTATATTAAGGAGAGTGATTAGGAATGTGTAAACGCGGAATGATTCATTGGGCAATGTGGTTGGCTGTATTTTGTTCGATATTTTGCATGATCTATGCGAAAACAATTGGTGACTATACTGCCGCAAATGTCTTACCTAAATGGAATGTCGTATTTGCTGCTTTTACATCCCTATCGTTATATTTTATAGTAGGCGCTAAAAGAGAACAGTTTTGGACGTTCATCTGCAGCACCATTCTCGGTGTATTTTGGGGTATGTTGTATATGATATTCATGGATTACCTGGAATCAATGGGATTACCTTGGGTTGTAACATTTGGTACGGTCGTCGTAATTTTGGTCTTTGTGGAATGCACTATTCATTTCAGCCTGCCTGCCAGCTGGCCTATCAATGAAGTACCGGCTCAATTTATTTCTGTAGCTAACGTATTTTGGTGCTCCTGTTTGACCAAAGCGGTCTTGGGTGTACCGAGTGAAAGTGCATTATCTGGTTTTTATAATTTCACGGCAATGCCCGTATTGACGGTTACATTGTGCTATGGTATTGTCATGGCGCTGGTTTGCGGCGAAGGACTTCGCTTCATCGACCCGGAAACAGGCGATTGGAAATGGCCGTCCTCTGACAAGAAAGAAGTGGCCGCTGAATAATTTTAAATGCACGTCACGAGAAATCTCCCGGATTTCTTTGCAATCGGATCCTGTTTTACAGGGTCCGATTTTTTTGGATATATGGGAAATGGGAATTTACTTGTACAATTTTTATCTGCCAAACTATACTTTTCAGTGATTTCTCTTTATAATAAATAGTAGTCGTAATTTTTGAGTTGGAGGTATTGTCTATGATTTGGTGGCGTGATATATTACGTCAATGTTTGTATATGAGTGTGTTTATCATTCCGATTCCCATTGGAGCGTATACGATCCATAATGGGTCTAGTGCAGCCGTGGCGCTGATATCATACCTGATGCTGTCCTTGGGGATTCCCTGGGCGTATCTGGGTATGCCAGAGGCCTCATTTGGTCCACTGGAACAACGCATTGATCGTAAGTGGTTTGTCTTGATGTGGATCATTACGCGGGTTTTCTTATTTTGGCTGTGGTCTACGTGGAAAATCTCCTTGTTCTGGGGTTGGCCAACGATTGCCCGCGATGTGATATTTATCCTGTTCATGTATGGGGAAATCAGTCTGGAAATGATCGGTGCGTACGTCCTTTCGCGGCTGAGTACCCGTCGTTCTCCCTGTTAAGGAGGTGCGCATGCGCCCAGCAATCCGCGATTCAATCCGCTATGTCCTTTGGCTCATGGTGTGGATCCTGCCACTTCCCTTCGGCATGCGTGCATCTGGAGTGCCGTTCTTATCCGATGCAGGGGAATTGCTATTTATCATCCTTTCCTTTATCGTGCCCATGGTGTTGAATGGTAGGAAACGGCCGTTAGGGGATGAATCAGTGCGGCCGTCGGTACCGTTGCTGTCGTACGGCGGTTTCATCGGCTTGTTCTTGTGCATTGCCGTCATAGAAGGATATACGACGCAGATTCATGGCCTTGGTGTCTATCAGATCGTAGCAGAGTATATCTGGATGGCAGTCATGATAGTCGTTCAATATGCCATATCCAGTGGCCTCACTATTTGGTATGACCATCGCCATGCGTATTGGTTTTCAGATTTCCTGGATCCGATTTTGTATGCTTTGCCACTTCCTTGCGTGTTATTGGGGACGCTGTTATTCCCCGAGATGGATTTGGCTGGCACAGAGGGGATGCAGGGAGTATTTGCCGGTTTGATGTTCGTCACGGGGAGCCTGTCTCTATTTTCAGCCGTATGGATCATGGCCGTGTTAGTCTTTTATTTTGTGCCCTCTAAGAAGGTCTATCCGCGTTGGCAGGAACGACTGCTGCGCTATGTCCGCATAGCCGTCATGGGCGGCGTCTGGGTCGTCCTGCATTGGTACTTTTTATCTCAAGGGAGAGGCGGCGTGTACGATGTCCTGCCGACAGGGTTATTGCCATTGTGGTCGAACAGCCCCATGGTGTTCATCACGCCCTTTGTGGTGGAAAGCATCGCTTTAGTTTTATCTATTGCGGTGGGAAATTGCGTGTTATACTGCGTGAACGGCTACAGTCACGAAAATTAAAGGGGCTGTCGCATGTAGTGATTTTTTCACTGCTGCGGCAGTCCTGTTTTTTTGCTTTTTTACTCTCATAAGAATCAACTACACATTGCCATAAAAAAAGAGCGCACTATAATAAGCAGTCCCATGACTGCTAAAAAAGTTGCGCTTTTTACAATATATTAAGCTGAAATTTGGATGGGAAACAGGTATCTTCCCTGATTTCCACCTTGTATCTTATGGTGCAGTTTCAGGATATTATGTGCCATGGCTACCAGCATACTTTCCACCAATACGTTTTCCGTCCCACGGCTCCGGAATCGACGGAACGACATGTTTTCTTTGATGTTTCCAAACGTGCCTTCTGACTGGATACTGCGGTTCACTCGCAGCTCGATTCCCTTTTCCGTGACGATGCGTTCCAGGGCTTCGGCCCGTTTTTCCTGAAACTGTTTTGATACTTCAAAATGTTTGCTTCTTTCTTCCATCGGTACCTTGCTGTTATGTCCGTGGATGCATTTGCTTTTTAAAGGACAATCCGTACATCCCTCGCATGTATATTGTGTCTTCGTTACGACGTATCCTGTCTTTGTTTTTTGTTTTCGCGTTCCTGTTACCCGTAGCTTCTTCCCATTGGCACAGGTATAACTGTCTTCTTCTGCGTTGTACGCCATATTCTCGCGGCGTCCTATATCTTGCCTATACTTCTTTTTCTGACTGATTTCATAATTGCTCGGCTTGATATAGGCTTGCTGTCCCTGTTTTTCTAGATACAGGTAATTCTCTTCGCTTTCATATCCGGCATCCGCGATGACATTCCGGTACCGTTGGTGCACATGGTTTTCAAAGTCCTGCAGGAACGGAATCAGCGTTGGCGTATCCGTTGGCTGGGGTCCGGCCGTTACCCATACGATGTATTCAGCATCCACGCCGAACTGAATATTGTACCCCGGCTTCAATTGCCCGTTGCGCATGTAATCCTCTTTCATCCGCATAAACGTCGCGTCGTGGTCTGTTTTTGAGAAACTGTTCCGTGTGCCTGCAATATGCAGCTTTTGGTAGTAGTCTTTCAGCCGGTGGATGTAGCGGTCCAGTTGCTCCAACGCCCGTTGCAGCGGCGCTTTTCTCTTCCCGCTACCATGCACAAATTCAATCTGTTCCTCATATTGAATCCGTTTTAATTGGCGGCGCAGCCGTTTCAGATGCCGCAGCTGTAATTGGGTTCCGTGCCGGACAGGCAGCCCGAAGGCAGCTTCTGTCTGCGCCACGAAATCCGGGATTTTATCCAGGAGTTTTTGCAGCTGCTTGGTGACAGCTCTTTTCCAGACAAAGGTGTATTTATTGGCCACCGATTCGATTTTGGTTCCATCCACAAACAGGTTGGCAAGCGACAGTTCACCGATTTCGGCTAATTTTTCATCCATGGCTGCGAACGTCGATTGCACGGCTGCTGTTAGATGGAGCGACTTGAACCGGGCGATGGTAGCGTGATCCGGCGCATGGGTCCCTTCAAGCAGATACATGAAGTTGATGTCACGGCCACAGGCCTTTTCGATATCCCGGGAACTGAAAATGCCCCGCATATTCGCATACGTATGAATTTCCAACAGCTGCCTGGGGGACGCCTGATTTTTCTCTAAGTGAGAATAGGTGCGATACAGTTCTGATAAATCCATCCCTTCAATGATATGGCGAAGCAGGCGGACTGGGTCGTTCTTAGGAATGCGAAATTCCACATTTAATGGAAGAACTAGTTGATATGTGCTTCCTAACATTGTATAATCTGAGTGTGTAAATTGTGGTCTTTGCATACTTCAATTTTACACGCACTCCCAGACTTTTTAAAGTCTGGGGGTATTTTTTTTTTGCAACAAAAAAGGCTGCGCACGTTTTTAACGTGCGACAGCCCCTTCGTATTATTTAATATGTTCTTGTAATGTAAACGGCTGTTTCCGCAAATTGAAGTGGATAGCATAACCGATCCAGCCCAGCAGGGCGGCGATGGAACCACCGAGCAAAGCTGGCATTTCCGTAGTTGTCAAGGCATATAGGCAATACAGGATCGATATGGTGGCCGTAAATCGGATCAACGTCTGATTGTGCCCGGTTATCCGTTCCTGTTTCATGATGGCGCCTATGGCGGCAGCACAGAGGATGTAAGGGATAATATTGGTTACGACGGCTAAATTGGCCAGAAGCTCAAATTGAGCCGATAAGGTCGGACTCATGGTCGATAGGGCTAAGACCGATTGCATGGCCAGTATGATGAGCATGCCGTGGATAGGTGCATCGGATTTGGTGACTTTAGAAAATATTTTAGGAAACAGGCCGCGCTGGGCGCTCGTCTTGAAGACCCGAGCCAGTGTGAACTGCCAGCTGAGCAGGGAACCGGCACAGGAAATGACCATGAGGCCCATGACTATCTTTCCGGCTGTAGAACCGAGCATATAGGAGAATGCCAAGCCAAAAGGAGCTGTCGAATCCAGAATCAGTTCATTCGGGACGATACCGGCAATGGCATTCGTAGAGGCTACATAGATGAAAGCGACGGCGACAGTACTGAGGAACGTCGCGATGGGGACGTTGCGCTGCGGGTTATCGACAGCATCCATATTGACGGCTGCCGATTCCAATCCCAGGAAGGACCATAAGGTCAAGGCGATGGAATTACCTACGGCGTCGGCCAAGGGAACATTGCGGGGATTCCAGGCAGCCATATAGGTGGAAGCGTCGAACCAGAACCAGCCGATGAGGCTGATGCCCAGTACCGGCAGGATAGCACCCCAAATCGTAATAGTGCTCAGTCGGCCGCTATGGCGTGTGCCGTTGAAGTTCAGGACGGCAGCGATCCACAGGAGTCCAATAGTAAAGGCGCAGGTCTGCAGCGGCGATAAGTCGACGCCAGTAAAGGCGGCGCCGTAGCCAACAGCAGAAATAGCGATAGCGACATTAGCGATGACGATGGAAACAGCGTAGGAATAATTCGCCATAAAATGTCCCGTTCGTCCAAATGCATACTCAGAATAGCCACCCATTCCGCCTTGCTTCGTTGAGAACATGCCACATCGGGCAAAAGTCATTGCCAGGGCTAGTGAGCCCAGCGAGGTGATTACCCAGGATATAATCGAAATAGTGCCGACCTGAGCAAGCTTAGTTGGGAGCATGATGATGCCTGCTCCGAGCATGTTGGCAGCCGTGACAAAGGTGAGCTGCAAGACTGACATTTTACGACGTGAAGTTTTCATTACCAATCCTCCTTAAGGATACGTATTATAAAAATCAATTTATTGTATCATCTTTACGGATAAAATAAAATAGGTTTAGTCATAAAGATTATAGAAAAAATATGGAAGAGATAGTTATGGGTGTAATTATTTAATTTTCTTTTTAAAAACGATTATTGATTAGTAGAAATTTTTAGTATATAATTTTAAATAAGACAATCGTCGATTGGCAGGGACCTATGGGCATTGTCTTTTGGAGGTTTAGTATGGTCAGGCTGATATTGACTTTTATCGTGAATTTTTTCATCCTGGCATCTTTTTGGATGCTGGTCCAGTTTGTGCATCCCCTTAGCTGGCCTTTTTTGCAGGATACATTCCGTTCTTTGGCTATACCTTATGATGTACTGCATATTACCGTAGTGTTGTCAGCAGCGATATTATTGGTATCCTGTGCGCTTACGCGGACGGCAATCATGCAGATGTTCGTCTGCTGGCTCACAGGCTGTAAACGGCCGGTTGGAGAGGAAGCAGATAAGCTGGAGTATATTATGGCCCACGTCTGCCGGTGCAGTGGTATTCCCAGACAGGACTTTAAATTGTATGTCAGCAACATGAAGGCCTACAATGCCTTTGCAGTGGGGAACAATCACATTGCCGTGACACGTCCTTTGCTATACCAGTTGGCGGTGCGGCCCTTATGTGGTATCCTGGCCCATGAAATGGGACATCTGGTCCATGGCGACAGCCGCATAGGGTATATGTGTTATGTCATGTCCTGGTTCGGTAATTTCGTCATCCGTTTGTACCAGTGGATCATTACGGTTTTAAATTTTTTGTCGTTCATTCCCTTTGCCGGTATCTTCCTGGTTCCGATTACCTGGTTTTTCCTATTGCAAACTTATGTGTTCCATTTCTTGTTGAACCTGCCGCTATGGTTTACCAATCAATTTTTGAGTCGTCGCGATGAATATGCCGCTGACCGCTATGCCTGCGAAATCGGCTTGGGCAGGGAGTTATATGAAGGTTTATCCCTCTTGTCGGCAGGCGAACGTAAGCAGTCTTTCTGGCAAGGCTTTGCCAGTGATCATCCTGGTACACACAAACGCTTGGAACGGATTGAACGCTATTTGTATGGAAATGAGTAGTTATTTTTGCAGAGACAGGCGATACAGAAAGGCGTGATAACATGAAAAAATGGATTTATGCGGCGGCTCTGGCTTCCCTGCTCCTGGGCGTGTACCGCGGCGAGCCGCAGCAGGTGCTCCAGAAAGCGGCCACCATCTGTCTGGAGTGTATCGGCATTGGCTAAGAGAAAGCTTGTTCAATGGTGTAGTGCCTTACTTTACAATTTGAATTGGCAAGGATTTGGGACCGGCCGGATTTATCAAGGCGACTTAAAAACGGCCTGTGTACCGGGACTCAATTGCTATTCCTGTCCGGGTGCCGTCGGTGCCTGTCCTGTCGGAGCGTTGCAAAGCTCATTGAGTGGCGTCATGCCCCGATTCCCGTTTTATGTACTGGGGCTGCTCTTGTTGTTTGCCTTGCTGTTCGGTCGGTTTATTTGCGGCTGGTTGTGTCCCTTTGGATTGGTGCAGGAGCTTGTATACAAGATACCTACTGCTAAAATAAGGAAAAATGTGTTGACTGAGCGATTATGCTACGGCAAATATGCGGCGGCTTTGTTGTTAGTCGTGCTGTTTCCTCTCTTGCTCTTTCTTTGGACCGGCATAGGGGAACCTGTTTTTTGTAAATATGTCTGTCCTGCAGGAACGTTGGAAGCGGCAATTCCTTTATTGTCGCTGGATCCGTTTTTGGCAAGCGCCGTAAGCTGGCTTACGGCTTGGAAATTTATCATACTTGGCGTATTTTTGGTCGCTATGATTTTCGTATACCGGCCATTCTGTCGTTTTTTGTGCCCATTAGGGGCTTGGTACGGTTGTTTTAATTCCCAAGCTGCTTTTGGTATTACTGTGGACCAGTCACGCTGCACCCATTGTGGGGCTTGTGCCTCCGTATGTCCTATGGATGTGAAGCTGGCCGGTGACAGGGAATGTATTTCATGCGGTTCCTGTCGTCCGGTCTGTCCGGTCCAGGCAATTTCATACAGGCAGCCAGGAAAATCATTTTATCAACAGGAGGAAAAGAAGTGATGAAAAGATTATTATTGTTAGGGTTGACATGCTTGCTGGCCTTTTCGGTCATGGGATGTTCGGCAGATGAAAAGAAAGCGGATAATGCGTCGGCATCCATCTCGTCTGAAGTTAAAAATATTGCGGCTGATGCGTCCTTGAAGTCGTTGTCGGGGGATACGGTGAAGCTGAGCTCTCTTCACGGGGATAAGCCGCTATACATCAATTTCTGGGCATCGTGGTGTCCGCCTTGTGTCAAAGAAATGCCGGAAATCGATAATCTGTACAAAAAATACGGCGATAAAATCAATTTTGCCGCTATCTCTGTAGATACCAATGTAGCTGATGCTAAGGCGTTTGCAGAAAAGTCCCAATTGCAGGTACCTGTGTATACGGGGGACGTGCGGGCCTTGTCCCAGGATTATCAAATCAGTGCCATTCCCGTATCCATCATCTTGGATAAAAATGGCAAGATCCTGGCCCATAAAGTTGGCGGCATGAGTGAGGCAGAACTAGAAAAATTTTTGGAACCTGTCTTAAAATAGTATGGGATGTGAGACAATAGCCGACCCAAAGGCAAGCGGGGCGCACATCCCCCCAGCGGTTCAAAGCCGCCGTCCCTATTTTGCTGCCTCCTCCGCCAAGAAAAGGCAGACATCCGGGTACAATAGAAGCGGGGGCTATACGCACAGCGAAGGATTTCCGTTTTCTTGACGGACTCGGCTAGCAAAATGTACGGAACGACGCCAATTCACCGCTGGGGGGACGCGCGCCCCGCTTTACGTGTAGTTTCCACATTGGCTTGACTGGACTCTGTTGGCATACTGTATCCTGAGATGGTTTTCCGCCAGTGTAATACTTTCGTTTACGATTGTGTTGAGTGACTTTCAAGTCACCAGCAAGATTTATCTGTGCCGAGATAACAGCGGGACGGGGTGTCCCCTTGTAGCGGAGCGAGCGTTCGGTCAGCCGCCCTTCTCGTATGTCTGGGCGCACGATGTGCTATCGGCCTACTTCAGCAACTCAACGGCGGCCTTCGCGAGCGTAGTCACAAGGGGTGCCCCGGCCCACAGTCATTGTCTGCCCTCGATTCATGCCAACCTCTATGTTTGATAGCCAGCCAATTCAAGGATTAATCATGCCTGTTGGTATGAAAATGCGTTTCGCAAACCATACAATTGTATTCTATATAAAAAGGAGACCTTATGACACGAGATGAATTTTATATGGGTAAAGCCCTGGCAGAGGCTATAATGGCTTATCATGCCGGTGAAATCCCCATTGGAGCCGTCATCATCTACAAAAAGAAAGTCATTGCCAGCGCCTATAACTTACGGGAAACGCTGCCTTGCGCCACCGCCCATGCAGAGCTGCTGGCCATCGAAAAAGCCTGCCGCACCCTTGGCCGCTGGAGACTTACGGGCTGCACCATGTACGTCACGACGGAGCCCTGTCCTATGTGTGCCGGCGCCATCGTCAACGCCCGCCTGGACCGCCTCGTCTACGGTTGCGCCGACCCCAAAGGCGGTGCCGTCCATTCGCTGTTCTCCATCGTCACGGATAGCCGTCTCAACCACCAGACGGAAGTCACGGCAGGCGTCCGCAGCGACGAATGTGCCAATCTGCTAAAGGAATTTTTTCGAGAACGTAGGTCAAACAAACAACTTCCAACTTCATAAAAAAGCGCCCGTCATCATTGTGACGAGCGCTTTTTTCTATTGTTCCAAATTCTTGACCAATAACTGATTAACAGTACCCGGATTAGCCCGTCCTTTGGTCTGTTTCATGACCTGTCCGACGAGGAATCCAATGGCTTTTTTCTTACCAGCTTTATAATCTGCTACGGATTGGGGATTAGCCGCAACGACCGTATTGATGATTTCTTCCAATGCTCCCGTATCGCTTATCTGTACGAGACCTTTATCTTTGACGACCTGGTCGGCCGATTTACCACTCGTCCACATTTCCGGCAGTACCGATTTGGCAATCTTGCCAGAAATGGTTCCCTTGCTGATGAGCTGCAATAATTCCGCTAAAGCCTGCGGCTGTACCGGTGCTTTATCAGCAGAAATGCCTTCTTCATTCAACTTCTTGGCAAATTCTCCCAGCATCCAGTTCGATGCGGTCTTAGCTTCAACACCGGCCTGGACGACAGCTTCGAAATAATCAGCCGTCTGTTTTTCCAGCGTCAGGAGATTGGCATCGTAATCCGGCAGTCCCAATTCAGCCATGAACCGTTTCTTGCGAGCATCAGGCATTTCTGGAAGTTCTTTCCGGATTTCTTCGATCCAATCGGTGGAAACTTCGATGGGAATCAGATCAGGTTCAGGGAAATAGCGATAGTCGTTGGAGCCTTCCTTGACACGCTGGGACACGGTAATGCCTTGTCCTTCTTCCCAGCCCCGCGTTTCCTGTATAATCGTGCCGCCGTCTTCAAGAATACCTGCCTGACGGACAGCTTCGTATTCAATCCCTTTCTGGACGCCAGAGAATGAATTGATATTTTTCAATTCCGTCTTGACACCCAGTTCTTCCGTTCCCACAGGACGAACGGAAATATTGGCATCACAGCGCATACTTCCTTCTTCCATGCGACAATCAGAAACGTCAAGATACTGCAGGATGGAACGCAGCTTTTCCAAATAGGCTTTCGCTTCTTCGCCGCTGCGCAAATCCGGTTCGCCGACGATTTCCAGCAAAGGTACGCCGGTCCGGTTATAATCGACGTACGTCGTATCGGATGAATCGATGGTGGCGCCGCTGTGGACGAGCTTACCGGCATCTTCTTCCATATGGATACGAGTAATGCGGATACGACGCGTTTCGCCGCCCACTTCTATATCGAGATAGCCTCCCAGGCAGATAGGCAAATCAAACTGTGACGTCTGGAAGTTCTTCGGCAAATCGGGATAATAATAGTTTTTGCGGTCGAATTTGCTGTACGGCAAAATCTGGCAATGCAGTGCCAAGCCTGCCTTAATAGCAAAATGGAGCACTTCTTTATTCAGGACGGGTAATACGCCAGGCAGACCCAGGCAGACCGGGCAGACGTGCGTATTGGGTTCAGCACCAAATTCCGTGCTGCAGCCGCAGAATATCTTTGTTTTTGTCTTCAGTTCGCAGTGTACTTCCAACCCGATGACGGATTCGTATTTCATTATAATTCAACCTCCCCCATTGGCGACCGTTTATGGAATTCCGGACGGTTTTGTTCAAACGTATAGGCTGCGCGGAGCAGTGTATCTTCCCCCAGCGCCTTGCTGATAAGCTGCATGCCGATAGGCAGGCCATCTTTGTAGCCGCAGCAAATGCTCATGCCCGGCAAGCCCGTCAAATTGAGCGTGACCGTGCAGACATCACCCAAGTACATAGCCAATGGATTATCCGTATTCTGACCAATCTTGAACGCCGTATCCGGTGCTGTCGGCGTAAGAATGACATCGACCGTCTTCAACGCTTCATCAAAATCGCGTTTGACCAGTGTCCGCACCTTCATGGCCCGCAGATAGTAGGCATCGTAGTAGCCAGCGCTGAGCACATACGTACCGAGGAGGATACGCCGTTTTACTTCCGGTCCAAAGCCGGCAGACCGCGTTTTCTGATACATGTCGACGATATCTTTGCCAGGGACGCGCATACCGAAACCGACGCCGTCGAAACGAGCCAGGTTGGAGCTGGCTTCAGCCGGAGCGATAATATAATATGCAGCCAGACCATATTTCGTATGAGTCATATGGACGGGAACTATTTCAGCACCGAGTTTACGATAGGTTTCAATGGCGTCTTCCAACGCTTTGCGACAAGTCGCATCGAGACCTTCACTGAAGTATTCTTCAGGAATACCGATTTTCATACCTTTGACATCGTTCACCAAAGCTTGTTTATAATCCTTTGGCCCCTGTGGTATAGATGTAGAATCGCGTTCGTCATGGCCGGCGATAGCGTTGAGGACGATGGCACAGTCCGTAACATCATTGGTAATAGGTCCAATCTGATCAAGGGACGACGCAAAAGCGATGAGTCCATACCGGGAAACGAGGCCATACGTCGGTTTCATGCCTACCAGTCCGCAGTACGCTGCCGGCTGCCGGATAGAACCGCCCGTATCAGAACCCAGGGCCCACACACATTCTCCTGCTGCTACGGCTGCTGCTGAACCGCCAGAAGACCCACCGGGAACATAATCCGTATTCCAAGGATTACGCGTCACTTGGAATGCCGAGTTTTCCGTAGAGCTGCCCATGGCAAATTCATCCAAGTTCGTCTTTCCCAAGCTGACATAGTCATGGGCCATCAGTTTTTCAATGACCGTAGCATTATAGGGAGAACGGAAATTTTCCAATATTTTCGAGGCACACGTGGCCTGTTGTCCTTTTATGCAAATATTATCCTTTATAGCCCCAGGAATGCCTGCCAAATCATGTATCGATTCGCCGGCGGCAATTTTTTTGTCGACTATAGCTGCTGCTTCCAAGGCATAACCGCGATTATCAGACAGGAACGCCTGCACCTTCGGTTCGACAGCATCCTTATGCGCGAGGTATTTTTTTGTAAGTTCTACCGACGAAATTTCGCCTTTTACCAATTGGTCATGCAATGCATGAATCGTTAACGGTTCCACTCTACCCCTCCTAATCCTGAATGACTTTCGGAACTTTGAAATAACCGTCTTCCGGTTCTGGAGCATTCTGTAATGCTTTATCATTAGCCAGGGATGGTTTCGGCACATCTTCACGCCAAACATTGCGCATGGAGACAGCGTGCGCCGTCGGCTCTACGTCTGTGATGTCGACCTGGCTGATCAAATCCATGTAAGACAAGATATCGTTCAACTGTTTACCCACCGCTTCGACTTGATCCTCGTGGATTTCGAGACGGGACAGCAGGGCGATTTTATTGATTTCTTCGGCACTAATCTTCATAGTGACACCCCTTATGTAAAATTTAGACTCAAACTAAAACTACAATTATTCATTATACCATCTTTTACAAGAAATGAGAATAAGATTACCGTTCCAGCCACTCGCTGAACTCTTGCTCATCGATGACACGGACGCCCAACTGCTGGGCCTTATCGTATTTGCTGCCTGGATCGGCGCCGGCTACGACCAGCGTCGTCTTGCGCGTCACTGACGACGTCACTTTGCCGCCCCTGTCTTCTACGGCTTTCTGTCCTTCCTGGCGGGTCATCTTTTCTAATTTTCCTGTCAGGACGACTATTTCACCGTCGAAGGTCGTATTGATGAGCTGCCGCTTTTCCGCCGTCATATCTATGCCTTGAGATTGCAATGTCGCCACAAGGTCCTGGTGACGGCTATCGGCAAAATAGGTGACGATGCTTTCGGCAATACGCGGTCCAATTTCATCGATGACAGTCAGCTCTGATACGGTAGCCGCCATGATGGCTTCAATGGACCCGAATTCTTCGGCCAGTATACGGCCGGCCTTAGCGCCGACGAAACGGATGCCCAGCGCAAATAAAACCCTGGCCAGTCCTACGGACTTGCTGGCCTCGATAGCCTTGAGCAGGTTATCGGCTGACTTTTCACCGAAACCGTCCAATTCGACGAGATTATCCTTTTTCAGGAAGTAGATATCGGCTACGGTCTTGATCAGGTCATGGGCCAAAAGCTGGCTCACGATAGCATCGCCCAAGCCGTCGATATTCATGGCATCACGAGATACAAAATGGGCAATCCGTTCCTGCAGGACGCCGGGACAATCGGCATTGCTGCAACGCGATGCGGCCTCGCCGTCACGACGGACGACGGGGCTGCCGCACACGGGACAAGTCACAGGCAGAGAATACACCGTTTCTGTGCCATTCCGCAGCTCCGGAACAATTTTGACTACTTCAGGTATGATTTCGCCAGCTTTTTGGATGATGACCATATCGCCGACACGAATATCTTTTTCTTTGATGTAATCTTCGTTATGCAGTGTAGCCCTCTTGACGACCGTCCCAGCCAGGCGCACTGGTTCCAAATCGGCTGCCGGTGTCAAAACGCCCGTACGGCCCAGACTGACTGAGATACCCAGGACCTTCGTCTGCGCCCGTTCCGGCGGGAATTTATAGGCAATAGCCCAGCGAGGAATCTTGACCGTATTCCCCAGGAGCACCTGTTGGTCAAAAGAATTGACCTTAACGACCATGCCGTCTGTAGCGTATGGCAATTCACGGCGTTTGTCATCCCAGCTATGGATGAAATCGATGACTTCATCGATCGTAGTGAACTTGCGATATTCGCCGTTCACCTGGAAGCGGAAGTCATGGAGCGCTTGCAACAGCTCTTCCTGGCTGCGTATGGCCAAGCCCACATTGCCACCCAGGGCATAAGCAAAAAATGCCAGGCGGCGCTGGGCCGTCACTTTGGGATCGAGTTGGCGCAGGGAACCAGCCGCAGCGTTGCGCGGATTGGCAAATGGTTCCAGTTCATCATCTATGCGCTGGCTGTTGAGCCGTTCGAAGGAGTCGATAGGCATATAAACCTCACCACGCACTTCCATATGGGGAGATGTACTCTGGATATGGAGCGGTATCGTGCGGATAGTCCGCACGTTGCTCGTAATGTCTTCCCCTACCCGGCCGTCGCCGCGGGTCACGCCACGGACGAAAAGGCCATTTTCATAAATGAGATTGACGGCCAGACCGTCGATTTTTAATTCTACGACGTATTCCAGCGGTGCACCGCCCAGATCATTGCGGACGCGCTGGTCAAAATCACGCAGCTCGCCGTCATTGAATACATCGCCCAGACTCAACATGGGCTGGTCATGGGTATATTTATTAAAACCGCTGGAAATCTTGCCGCCGACGCGCTGCGTCGGTGAGTCCTCGGTAATCCATTCGGGATGTTCCTTTTCAATATCTTCGAGGCGCCGATACAACATATCATATTCATAATCGCTGATTTCCGGGGCGTCTTTCGTATAGTAGCGAAAGCTGTGATAAGCAATTTCTTCCCGCAGTTTCACTAATTCCTGATGTAACGCTGTCGTATCCATGTTCATTCCTCCGTTATGCCGGTTATTATACTTTTTCAATAGGGGCAAACCGCACCATGAGCTGCCGCACCCCTTTAGTCGGAAAACTGATTTTCAGCTGCATATCGCTGCCGCTGCCGATGACCGCCAAGACCGTACCAGTCCCCCACAATTTATGCTGAGCCGTATCACCTACAGCCCACGCATCCGTGACGGCATGACTCTTAGGAAGGTTCGCCGTAACCGTCGGCTGGGACAAGATGGAGACCCGCTGGCGCTGCGGCAGACCGGCAGGACGTTCCGGCATTTTCGTCTTACGCTGAAAATCTTCCATCAGATCTTCAGGGATTTCATCTAAAAAACGACTGGGCAAATACGACGATATGCGGCCGTACATGGTCCGCGTCGATGCATTGGTCACATACAGCTGCTGTTCCGCCCGGGTGATGCCAACGTAACACAGCCGCCGTTCTTCTTCTATTTGGGCCGGATCCATGAGCGTCCGGCTGTGCGGGAATAATCCTTCATCCATGCCTGCCAGGAAGACGACGGGAAATTCCAGGCCTTTGGCCGCATGGAGCGTCATGAGCGTCACTTTGGATTCCGTATTTTCATAATCGTCCACATCGCTGACTAGAGCGATGTTTTCCAGAAAATCCTGCAATGTCCCTTCGGGATCAGCATCGAGGAAATCCTTGGCTACAGACAAAAATTCGCCCAGATTTTCCTGCCGGCTTTCGGCCTTGGGATCCTTCTTCTTTTCTTCTTCTAACATGGCCCCATAGCCGGTCTGTTCGATAACCTGTTCGATGAGCGTCTTCACGTCCCATTCTCCTACGTGAGCCAGCAGGTCAAAGATGATGACAGCAAATGCCTCCAAGGAATTACGGGCCCTGTTCGTCACAGGTAGTTCATCCGTAGACGATAAGGCATCAAACAAGGACATATTTCCCTGTTCGGCATACTCCAGGACATGCTCCATCGTCGTATTGCCGAGGCTGCGCTTCGGTACGTTGATGATGCGCAGCAAGCTCAGACTGTCGTCGGGATTATACAACACCCGCAGGTAAGCGATGATATCGCGGATTTCCTTGCGGTCGTAGAACTTGGTCCCCCCGACCATAGTATAAGGTATGCCGTAATGCATGAGACTTTCTTCCAACGTACGGGACTGGGAGTTCGTGCGGAACAAGATTGCCATATTGCCATAGGGCTCATGGTGGATTTCATGGCGGTTATAAATGACGCCGCCTATATAATCGGATTCGTCATGCTCATCCTGGGCATGATAATGGATGATGCGGCCGCCATCGGGATTTTCTGTCCACAATATTTTGTCAGGACGGCTCGTATTATTTTCAATGACGGCATTGGCAGCCTGTAATATTGTCTTGGTGGAACGGTAATTCTGCTCCAGCTTGATAGAGGTCGCCTTGGGATAATCTCTGGTAAAATCTATGATGTTCTGGATATCGGCACCGCGCCAGGCATAAATGCTTTGGTCAGCATCGCCGACGACGCAGATATTCTGCCATTTAGCCGCCAGCAGCCGGGTCAACATGTATTGGGCATGGTTCGTATCCTGATATTCATCGACGAGGACATACTGGAAGCGGTCCTGATATTTCTCCCGGACAGCTTCATCCTGCTGCAACAGCTTTACGGCATAGAGTAGGAGATCGTCGAAGTCCAAGGCATTGTTGGCTTTCAGTTTTTTCTCGTACAGCTCATATACATCAGCCACTTTTTGTTCGTAAAAACCACCGGCCCGGGCACCATATTCTTTGGCTTGGAGCAGTTGGTTCTTGGCCGACGAAATGGTCCCCAGTACGGACCGGGGCGGAAATTGCTTGTCATCCAGATTGATTTCTTTCAGACATTGCTTGATAAGGACTTCCTGATCAGCGGCATCATAGATGGTGAAATTACGGTTATACCCCTGAAAACCATCGATATCAAAGCGCAGCATGCGGGCGCAAAAAGAATGGAACGTACTGAGCCAGATGCGCTCTGACACACCGCCGACCAAAGCGGCTACGCGCTCCCGCATTTCCTTGGCAGCCTTATTGGTAAATGTAATGGCCAATATGCGGTACGGCTGTACACCCAATTCCAGCAGATGGGCAATGCGGCAGGTCAATACCTTCGTCTTGCCCGAACCAGCACCGGCCATGATGAGCAGCGGCCCCTTGACACAGCGGACAGCTTCCTGCTGCCGGTCATTCAATGTTTCAAATATTGGATCCATGAAAACTCCTTACATATAAACCAAGGCCCACACCATCGAGATGAGGGCCTTGATACGACAATAGTCAACTCTTACAAATTACCGAAGTTCTTTCAAGGCAGCCAAAATGGGCGGCACGATCTGCTTTTTACGACTCATGACATTGGGCAGATATACTTCTTTAGAAATAGCTTCTTTACAAAACGCTTTATTGACGACATCATCCATGTTGCCGGCAAACAACAGGTTCGTCGATTCATCGATGATGCTCGTAATCATCAGGAACGTACCGTTATACTGGGCACCGGCACGCATCTTTTCCATGGCATTGAGGAGAATATCTTTTTGATCCAGCAGGTCCTGTGTATCCATGACCTGTACCTGAGAAATAGAGATGATCTGGCCATTTTCAGAGAATTCTTTCATATCGTTATGAGCGATTTCATCCGGTGACATATCGGAAACGTTGGCACCAGCTTTAAGCATAGCCATGCCGTATTCTTCAATCTTCACACCGGCGATAGCAGCCAAGACAGCCGCTGCTTCTTTATCCTGTTCGGTACAGGTCGGCGAACGGAACAATACCGTATCGGAAATGATAGCCGACAACAGCAAGCCAGCGATTTCCAAGGGGATAGCAACCTGGTTCTGTTGATAGAGCTGAGTCACGATCGTACCAGTGCAGCCTACCGGTTTGACCAAGATAAAAATAGGACCTTCTGTGCTGATATCGCCGCCAATGCGGTGATGATCGATATTTTCTATGATTTCTGCTTCTTCGATGCCATCGATGATTTGTTTCTTTTCATTGTGGTCTACGAGGATAACCTGCTGTTTTTCAACTTTATCCAGGGCAACCCGGGAAATGACGCCCATATACTGGCCATCTTCGACGACGACGTGAATGCCGTCCTTGACATCGTGAGCCAAATCGCTACCCTTGTACATGACAGCCGGATCGGCAACGAGAGAAGCAACTGTACCCAGTTCGCGGCCTAAAATATTGTTGATGAACTCATCGGCAAATACGGTTTTGTCGAGGATACCGGAAAATGTCTTGCCATCAGCGACCGGGGCAAAGGGCAAATCATTCGAATCAAACCACTGAGCAGCGTCTTTCAGGCTAGCCTGCAGCGGCAAGGCCGGCACACTCGTATCGACAGCTTCTCCGACGGTAATGTAAAAACTCTTGACCAGAGGCTGTACGGGAACTTTGAAATAATCCAGGGCAAATTCCGTTTCTTTATTGATCTCGCCACCACGGATAGCTACAGCATCTATATTCATGAGCTGTTTCAAACGTGCGTAAGCAATGGAAGAACAAATGGAATCCGTATCAGGGCTTTTATGGCCTGTAACAAAAATATGTTTTTTAGACAATGTAATCACCTCATATTTAAAATCAAATGACAATCCAACACTGTTTATTATACCATAATGGACCATCAATAATCAAAAAAATCATATAAAACAAGGGTCGGAATATTCCGACCCTTGCATGCGTCTTGTTGCAAATTACCGTTTTTCGCGAATACGAGCTGCTCTGCCCGTAAGACCGCGCAAATAATGAAGTTTTGCCCGACGGACAATACCGTGGCGGACGACTTCGATTTTGGCAAGTCTGGGAGAATGTACAAGGAATGTACGTTCTACGCCGACACCATAAGATATCCGGCGAACCGTAAATGTTTCGCGGACACCGCCATTTTGACGGCCGATGACCAATCCTTCAAAAATCTGGACACGTTCACGGTTACCTTCGACGACCTTTACATGGACCTTGACGGTGTCGCCAGGGCGGAATGCGGGGATGTCGTCACGAAGTTGTTCTTGTTCAAGTACGCTGATGATGTTCATTATTATATCCTCCTTAAGACATTCTTGCCCACCGGAGCCGTCATGCGGCACAAGGTGAAACGGACAGAGGACTGCCTAAATTAACGTTAATAGTTTATCACATAAATCGCTCTATGGCAAGTTATTTTTTCTTTTGCCAGCCCGTAACCAGACTTTGGTCCATATGGGCAATGATTTCGGCGTAATGGCTTTCCTGGCCTGTCGGATAGGAAACGGCCAGACCAAAGTATTCACTACCTCCAGTAGTGACTTTTTTATAGAAGCTCTTATTGCCTTTCGTCCAAGTCATGATATACCAATCCTTACCAAACGATTTCTGCATTTCTGCCGGTGAACCGGCATTCACTACATCTATATTGTACAGTTCCATCAAAGACAGGTTCATGATATTGCCCGTCGAATAGACGATAAACTTGGCTCCGCTCTTAGGATCGGCAAAATCACAGCCATCGCCGTTGTCTGCTTCGGAAGCAACACTAAATGCGACAGGGACATCGATGGAAAATCCGTACCGTTCATTGGCATAGCGATAATATGAAGCATTATTTGTCGTCTCTACTTGGACCGGATGCTATTCGAACGGATCCGGACTCTCCAGTTCCACCACCTTGGCAAAGGAAACTGCAGTCATCATGCAAACGAAGCAACAAACAGCAAGCCCAATTTTTTTCATAGTATCCCTCTTTCCTGTATCAGGACAATTTCTTGATGTCACCAAGCGGACTGATGAGACTGAACGTCAAGGCCAGCAAATGAAGGCGGTTATTCTTTACATTTACGTTTTCATGCATGACCAGTACGTGGTCCAAGAAAGCATTGATGGCACCGATACCTTGTGACAGTACATCTACTACAGCGGTATAGTCATAGGCATCATATAAAGCCGGCAGATTGGGACCTATAGCCTGGCAGGCGCTGTACAAGGCCCGTTCTTCTTCCGTTTCAAACAGATTGGCATCGACTGTCGTATCGCAGACATCCTTGACCATATTGCCAACGCGGGTAAAGGCCTGGAGCAGTTCCGCCTGGTCCATGACATGAGCTGCGATCAAGCTGTCCGCCCGCTGCTGGGCACCGGCAGCATCGAGGACGTTGCCCTGGAGGACGCAATCGATGATATGATAATCTATATTCTTATCCTGGAAGATGTTCTTCAATCGCAACCAGAAATATTCCTTCAACTGGTCGATGACGGCACCTTGTTTATCCTGTGCTACGCCGAGCAAGTCGAGGATGCATTTGAAGACATCGCAGCAATCGATATGCCAGCCCGATTCCATGAGGATGTTAAGAATGCCTATGGTCTGGCGGCGCAGGGCAAATGGATCCTGAGAACCTGTCGGGATGAGCCCCAGGCTGAAGGAACCGGTAATCGTGTCAAATTTATCAGCTATGCCTAAAATTTTACCCATCGTCGTCTGAGGCAGCACGTCGCCAGCAAAACGCGGCAGATACTGTTCAAAGATGGCATCGGCAACACGCGGATTTTCTCCATCGATCAGGGCATATTCCCGTCCCATGACGCCCTGCAACTCCGTAAATTCTGCTACCATCTGGGTCAGCAAATCAGTCTTGGCCAATTGAGCTGCCCGCTGCAATAAAGCGTCGTCCACATCATTCAGGTCGAGGCATTTTTTCAGGAATACCGTCAAAGACTTGAGACGGTCGGCTTTTTCACGGAGCGTTCCCAATCCATCCTGGAATACGATTTTCTGCAAATCGCCTACGCGGTCTGCCAGGGATTTTTCTTTATCTTCTTCAAAGAAGAACTTCGCGTCGTCCAAGCGGGCCCGCAATACGCGTTCATTGCCATGCTGAACCGTTTCCAGATGGTACGCCCCACCGTTGCGTACGGTCAAAAACAGGTTCATGAGCTTGCCCTGACTGTCGCGCATGGGGAAATACCGCTGATGGTCCTTCATCGGCGTAATAATTGCGGCTTCCGGCAGCTGCAGGAATTCTTCATCGAAACGGCCGCACAAAGCAGTAGGATATTCGACCAGGTATACGACTTCTTCCAGCAAATCATCATCCATAATGATCGTACCCTCATGTTGTTCTGCCAATTCATTCAAACCTTTCAGTATCATGTCCTTCCGCACTTGCGGATCAGCGATGATGAAATGGTCCTTCATGACTTGTTCATACTGCGCCATGGATGGGATGACGAAATCATCGGGGCTGAGGAAGCGATGGCCGCGGCTCGTATTGCCTGAATGGACACGAGCAATTTCAAACGGTACGACCTGCGTTCCGTATAAAGCGACGAGCCAGCGAATCGGGCGGACAAAGCGGACATCTTCATTGCCCCAAATCATACTCTTGGGAAAGCTCAGCGATAAGATGATATCCTTGAGCAGTGCCGGCAACAAACCGATGGTTTCCTTGCCTACGCTCGTGACACAGGCGTATACATAACCGTCTTCGACGACGAGATCTTCGACAGAGATTTTTTTACCCCGGGCAAAACCCATGGCAGCCTTGGTGGGCTTCCCTTCCCCATCATAGGCAATTTTTATGGACGGTCCCTTGTGACGGGCCGAGACGTCAGCCTGCCGGTCAGCCACTCCATGGAGCAGCAAAGCCACGCGCCGCGGCGTACCGATAGTCCGGACAGATTCAAAAGCGATGTTGGCAGCACCGAATTTCTTTACTGCCAATTCTTGAACTTGGCTGAGGATGGCCGGCATATAATGAGCCGGTATTTCTTCAGTCCCTATTTCCAAAAGCAAATCTTCGCTCATTTATTTTTCCTCCTTCAACATGGGGAATCCCAATTTTTCCCGCTGTTCCAAATATGCCTTGGCACAAGCTCTGGCCAGGTTGCGGACACGGCCGATAAAGGCAGCCCGTTCGCTTACGCTGATGGCTCCTCTGGCATCAAGCAGATTAAATGTATGAGAGCATTTCAAGGCATAATCATAAGCAGGGAGCACATACCCTTCGGCAATGATACGCAGTGCTTCAGCTTCATATAAATCAAAGAGGTGGAACAATAATTTAGCATCGCTGATTTGGAAACCGTACGTAGACTGTTCCACTTCATTTTGATGGAAAATATCACCGTACGTGACGCCTTCCGTCCATTCCAAATCGTAAACATTATCGACTCCCTGGATATACATGGCCAACCGTTCCATGCCATACGTAATTTCGGAAGACACGGGTTTGACGTCGATACCGCCTACTTGCTGGAAATAGGTAAACTGCGTGATTTCCATACCATCGAGCCAGACTTCCCAGCCCAGGCCCCAGGCACCGAGAGTCGGCGATTCCCAGTTATCTTCGACAAAGCGGATATCATGTTCCGCAGCGTTGATGCCCAGTTCAGCCAAACTCTGCAGGTACAATTCCTGGATATTATCCGGTGACGGCTTACAGATGACTTGGAACTGATGATGCTGATACAAGCGGTTAGGATTATCACCATAACGTCCATCTGCCGGCCGGCGCGACGGTTCGACATAAGCGACATGCCATGGTTCTGGTCCGAGCGTACGCAAAAAAGTTGCTGGATTCATGGTCCCTGCCCCTTTTTCCACATCATACGGCTCTTGGATGATGCAGCCCTGGGACGACCAGAATTTTTTCAATGCAAAAATCATTTCTTGAAAATTCATTGTTTTTCCCTCCTGAACACAAAAAAATCCCTGTAACATAATGTTACAGGGACGAGTAAGCATACCCGCGGTTCCACCCTGGTTGGTCTATGACCCGCTTTATTATACTGAATCGGCTTTTACACATTCCCTATGACGGAAACTTCCTGCCGGAGCCTTCGGAACGCCTTCAGCAAAATGATAAGCTCACACCACCCTTATCTCGCTGTCTTGAAGCCTACTACTTTCCTGCATTGCCCATACATCAAATCTTAGCAAATCTGCTCACAAATGTCAATCAAGATAACAAAATAATTCCTACAGTTTCAGCTAAATAGAGTTCCTGAGACAATAGAAATAATAACGCCTCCCAGGATATTTTCCTGAAAGGCGTTATGTCAGGTACTTCGTACTTACTCATCGATTCTATATACCCTGTCAGATGGCCTGACAATCAACCCGTACCGACAGGTCCCGTACTCGTAGCCAGCTCGATCCGGCGTATTGCGCGGTTCAAAGCCATCGTAGCACGAGCGACATCGATATTGTCTTTATTGCCGTTCAATCGTTCTTCGGCGCGTTGTTTTGCCTGCTTTGCCCGTTCTACATCGATTTGTTCCGGCGTTTCTGCGGCCGGTGACACAATGGTAATCTTATTGTTGTTGACTTCCAGAAAACCACCAGCTACAAAAACAAGCTTTTTGCTCCCGTCTTTTGTATAAGACAGAGGCCAGATATCTAGCGATGCAATGAGCGGCGCATGCTGCGGCAAAATCCCCAGATCCCCGTCCAATGCCCGGACGATGACGCTTTCCACCTCGTCATTGAATACGGCAACATCAGGCGTAATGATTTCCAAATGGATTGTGCTGGTGCCTGTTTCTGCCATAATGATTATACTCCTTTCATGGTCTTAGCTTTTTCAAAGGCTTCTTCAATATTGCCGACCATGTAGAAGGCTGCTTCCGGCATGTCATCACAACTACCGGACATGATTTCCTGGAATCCCTTGATGGTTTCCTTGAGCGGTACATATCGTCCCGGCTGACCGGTAAACTGTTCAGCTACGGCGAAGGGCTGGCTCAGGAAACGCTGAATCTTACGAGCCCGGGCTACGGTCAATTTATCTTCTTCAGATAATTCATCGATACCCAGGATGGCGATGATATCCTGCAAGTCATTGTATTTCTGCAGGATTTCCTGTACGCCGCGAGCCGTATCATAATGTTCCTGGCCCAATGTCAGCGGGCTGAGGATACGGGACGTGGAATCGAGGGGATCCACGGCCGGATAAATACCCAATTCAGCAATCTGACGAGACAAGACCGTCGTCGCATCCAAATGGGCAAATGTAGCAGCCGGAGCGGGGTCAGTCAAGTCATCGGCAGGTACATATACAGCCTGTACGGACGTAATAGAACCATTCTTCGTCGAAGTAATACGTTCCTGCAGAGCGCCGACGTCCGTGCCCAGCGTCGGCTGATAGCCAACGGCAGACGGAATACGGCCGAGCAGAGCCGATACTTCAGAACCGGCCTGAATGAAACGGAATATGTTATCAATGAACAACAACACGTCCTGATGTTCTTTATCACGGAAATATTCTGCCATAGTCAAACCAGACAGGCCTACACGCATACGCGCTCCCGGCGGTTCGTTCATCTGCCCGTAAACAAGGGCAGTTTTATTGATAACGCCGGATTCCTTCATTTCATTCCACAAGTCATTCCCTTCACGGGTACGTTCACCAACGCCCGTAAAAACGGAATAGCCGCCGTGTTCCGTCGCGACATTGTGGATCAATTCCATGATCAAGACCGTCTTGCCGACGCCGGCGCCGCCAAATAATCCGATCTTGCCGCCTTTTACGTACGGCGCGATCAAATCGACGACTTTAATCCCCGTTTCGAGGATTTCCGTTTCCGGTGACTGATCTTCAAATTTCGGTACGGGACGATGGATAGGCCAATATTCATCGGCTTCCACCGGTTCATCTACTTTATCTACTGTCTTGCCCAAGACGTTGAATATCCTGCCCAGGCAGCCTTTACCTACAGGCACCTTGATAGGTCCACCCATGTCTTCAGCTTTCATGCCGCGCACCAAGCCGTCAGTGGAACTCATGGCGACGCAGCGCACGACATCGTCGCCCAAATGCTGCATGACTTCGGCAACGAGGTCTACTTTGTGGTCACCTTCACCGCCCTGGACGTGGATTGCGTTATAAATCGAAGGCAAATCTTCTTCCGAAGAAAAGCGCACGTCTATGACCGGCCCGATGACCTGTAATACTGCTCCTACTTTATTGCTCATGAAGAGGCTCTCCTCTCTAACTTTGTTATTTTAAGACGTCGCATTATCACTGCAATGCATTGGCGCCGCTGACAATTTCTGTCAATTCATTCGTAATACCCGCCTGCCGCACTTTATTATAATGGACAGTAAGCTTATCAATCAACTCGCTGGCATTATCTGTAGCGGACGTCATCGCCGTCATCCGTGCGCCCAGTTCACTGGCTGCCGATTGAAGAAGGCCATTGTAGATGACCATATTCAAATACTGGGGAACCAGTGTGGATAAGACCTGCTGCGCATCCGGAGCAAATAAATATTCTGCTTCCGGACCGGAAGACTCTGTTGTCGTTTCTGCCGATATGGGGAGAAGTTTTACCGTGGTCACAACCTGGGACAAAGCCGATTTGAAATGCGTATAAATTACGTATACTTCATCGACTTCTCCACTGAGAAATTTTTCTGTCGCTTTCGACGCCAGATTTTTTGCATGGTCAAACTGCGGTTTATCCGAAAACCCACTCCATTTGAAATCGACAGGTACACGAAGATGCTTCAGGTATTCCATCGGTTTACGACCGACAGTGATGACAGAAAACGTCGACTGCGGCTTATCCTTCAGCACCGCTACTGTCGCTTTGTTAATATTAGAATTAAACGCCCCTGCCAAACCTTTGTCCGAGCCGATGACGATATAGCATACACGCTTTACTTCTCTCTTCTTGAAAAAAGGGTTATCCGCATCGGTCGAAGCGGCTGACAAACGCCGCAGCAGCCCTTCTATTTTGGCTGTATAGGGAGCTGTTGCCAAAGCTCGTTCCTGTGCATGGCGAAGCCGTACCGAAGAAACCATTTTCATGGCTTTGGTAATCTGTTGTGTATTAGTGACGGATTTTATCCGCCTGTTGATTTCGCGAGCACTCGGCATGGATTATTCCTCCTCTTTGACCATCTGATGAGATGCGCCAAATTCCTTGATGAATTCATTGATGCCTTTGACGAGGGCTTTTTCATTATCTGCGCCGAGTTCTTTTGTCTTACTGATTTCTTCTCCTACTTCAGGGTAGTTGGCATGCATGAATTTGATAAGCTGTTCTTCAAATTCCGGCACATCCAAGACCTGGACCGTCACGAGGAATCCCTTGACGGCTGCATATATTTCTATAACCTGGTCTTCTACAGGAAGAGGCAGATACTGTTGCTGGATCAACATCTGCATCGTCCGTTCACCACGGTCGATTTGGGCTTTAGTATTTTTATCCAAGTCCGAACCAAACTGAGCAAATGCTGCCAATTCACGGTACTGTGCCAAATCCAGACGCAGCGTACCAGCGATTTTCTTCATGGCCTTGATCTGGGCCGAACCACCGACACGAGATACAGACAGGCCGACGTTAATAGCCGGACGGATACCAGAATAGAACAGTTCACTTTCCAGGAATATCTGCCCATCAGTAATGGAAATGACGTTTGTCGGTATGTATGCCGATACGTCACCAGCCAATGTTTCGATGATTGGCAGAGCTGTAATGGAGCCGCCGCCTAATTCATCAGATAATTTTGCTGCCCGTTCCAATAGACGGGAATGTAAATAAAATACATCGCCTGGGTAAGCTTCACGTCCTGGCGGACGGCGAAGGAGCAGACTCATGGCCCGATATGCCTGAGCATGTTTGGACAAATCATCATATACGCACAAGACATCTTTGCCCTGATACATGAAATATTCACCCATAGCTACACCGGCATATGGTGCCAGATACTGCAACGGTGCTCCGTCGGAAGCCGTAGCTGCGACGACGATCGTATAGTCCATGGCACCGTGCTGTTCGAGCGTACGAACGACACGGGCAACCGTAGATGCCTTTTGTCCGATGGCGACATAAATACAAATTACATCGCCGCCTTTTTGATTGATAATCGTATCGATGGCGATAGCTGTCTTACCAGTACCACGGTCACCGATGATCAATTCACGCTGGCCCCGTCCAATAGGGACCATGGAGTCGATGGATTTCAAACCGGTCTGCAGCGGCTGTTTAACAGGCTGCCGATCAGCAATGCCCGGTGCCTGGAATTCAATCAGCCGTGATTCACTTGATTGAATAGCACCTTTACCGTCGATAGCATGACCCAGCGGATTTACGACACGGCCAATCATCGCTTCACCGACAGGTACACGCATGATCCGTCCAGTACGGCGGACCGTATCGCCTTCTTTAATGAGTTCGTCGTCACCAAGAAGGACAGCACCGACATTATCTTCTTCCAAGTTCAGAGCCATACCGTAAACACCGTGAGGTAGTTCCAGCAGTTCTCCGGACATGGCTTTATCCAAACCGTAAACATGGGCAATGCCGTCCCCTACTTCCAAGACGGTACCCACATCATCGACGTTCATCTCAACGTTGTAGTCTTCGATTTGTTTTTTGATTATAGCCGTAATTTCTTCTGGCTTCATATTCATTTTGCGTCCGTCACCTCATTTGTTACTTCAGCCTGCAGCAGTACATGTTCCAAATCCTGGAGCTGCCGCAACAAGCTTCCGTCTATTAGTCTGTCGCCTATCTGGATGACGATGCCGCCGATGATCGAAGGATCGACAATATATGAAGGATCGATTCGCTTCCCCGTCAACGTTTCCAGTCCGGCCATCAATTTTTGTTCTTCTGCCGCTGATAATGGGTGCACCACACGTATTTTAGCCACTTCAATGTTGCGAGCCGACCGGGCCAGATCGATGAAACCATCGACAGCCGCTTCGATAACCGGTTCCCGATGCCGGTCGATCATCACATACAAAAACTGCAATACAACGGGTGCCACGCTGTCGGCAAATATTTGATGCATCGTATCTTTTTTTGATTGGGTCGGAATGAGGGGATGATTGATGAATTTCCGTAAATCTGGATTCATCCTCAGCGTATCCCGTACCGACCGCAAGTCGCTTCCAATTTCCTCAAGCTTTTCCTGCTCACATGCAATGTCAAACATAGCTTGGCTGTATTTATTGGCTACACTTTCAGGAATCATAGTTATTTACCTATGGCTTTCCGAGAGCCGATTTTTTCCAGGCAGTCAGCGACCAGTTTAGTGTTCATATCCTGATCGATGTTCTTTTTAAGCAGTTTTTCTGCCACAGCCATAGACAGCATCACTACTTCATTGCGCATTTCCCGGATAGCAGCTTCCCGTTCGTTGGCGATTTCCGCCTGTGCTACTTCTTTTTCACGGGTAATCTGTTCCCGCACAGCGGCTAGCTGTACCTGCGCTTCTTTATCTGCCTGCTTAATCGCTTTATCAATAATTGCCTGTGCTTCTGCATGAGCATTTCTGATTTGTGCCTGGTAATCGGCTTTCATTGTTTCAGCCGCTTCCCTGGCCTGTTGTGCCCCATCCAGGTCAGATTCAATTTTATGTTTCCGGTCTTCCAGCACCTTTAACATAGGTTTGTACGCGAATTTGGCCAGAATGGCAACTAAAATGAAAAAATTGAGGAATTGGGCTAATAAAGTACCATTTAACTCAACCAATGAGTTTACCTCCCTCTATAACCATGTCATGTTGCACGGCGTATTAAAGCATGCTGATGTACGGATTGGCAAATACCAGTACGATAGCGATAACAGCAGCGATAATAGGAATAGATTCAATCAAGCCGATTGAAATCAACATGTTGACGAGGAGTTTGCCGCCCATTTCCGGCTGACGAGCCATGCCTTCCAATGCTTTAGAAGCAGCGTGACCATCACCAATTGCAGCGCCTAAAGCTGCCAAACCGATACCTAAACCTGCACCCAATGCAGAAATTGCTAATACGATTGCTTTTTCCATAATTCCAAAAACCTCCTAATAAACTATTTCGTTAAGATTTGAAAAGATAGTAATCCTTAATCTTCCTTCAGAGAGTCCGCTAAATACGATGTCGTCAGTATCGTAAAAATGAAAGCCTGTATCAACCCGATGACCAGACTAAATACCAGCCAGATAATCGGAATCCCTACGGGAACTAATTTATAAAGGACTTCCATCAATATTTCACCTGCCAGGATATTCCCGAATAGACGAAATGATAGAGTCAGCGGTTTTGTGATTTCTTCCATCAGATTGATGATGACGAATGGTGCATAAGGTTGAAAATAATGTTTGAAATGTTTTGCAAACCCCTGATTTCGCAATGCTACGTAATGTACCATAAACGATGATACCAAAGCGAATCCCAGAGTCGTGTTTAAATCATTTGTCGGCGAAGTCAAGATATGCGGACTAGGCAGCAGCCCCAATTCGTTGCCCACAAATATGAACAAAAACATCGTCAACAATACAGAAACAACTTGTCCCCACTTTGGACCGAGTGTCGATTTGAACTGATCCAAAAGTGCTTCCACTATCATTTCCATCACATTTTGAATGCCTGTCGGGACAAGCGTCCTGCCTCGCGTCGCCGCCATTGTCAAAATTATAACAATAGCCGCCGTCAGCCACGTCATATATAACGTGTCCATATTAAACGTCATCCCCATGAACTGAGCAATCAAATGGTGTCCCGTATGCAGCTCCATAGCTTCTCACCTCCCTTCCCCCTTGCCTCGCAGGGACCTGATCAAAGTATCTAAATAAATAACCACTTTGAACGATAGAATGCCTGCTACAGCAGCGCCAAAATGAATAATTGGAAATTGAAGAATTATGATCAATACGAGAATTATGGTAAATAAACGGAGAATAGCCCCCATCTGAATAAATGCCACAGCCTTAGCCGGTGGCAAATCCATCGCCCGCACTGTACGGCTGAACAGCATCAAGAAATAGATGACATTCAAACTGCTCCCAACCAGCCAGCCCCATACATATCCCGTATAGCCCAACACCACTAGTATTACCGCTATGATCAGTGAAAATGCCACCATTTTTTTCAGCATTGTTTTGATATAATCTGTATAGCGGTACAATCCGTAGTCACCCTTTGTTTCCAGATTTTTTTAAAGACTCATCGTGCCTGTCCGCATCTTCCTTCATGAATGCCTTCATCCTTTTATACAGTGTCCAAAATCCGGCGATTACACCGAGAAAGGAAAAAAACATGATTCCCCAAGGTGAGGTGTCCAGATACATGTCCACGTAACGGCCGGCAAACACACCGGCCAAAATACAGGCAGTCAAAGAAATACCGAGTGAACCGGCTTCTGTAACCATTGTCAGGAGTGAAATAGAATGACCCTTATTATTTTTCATGTGCATCACCACACTCCCGCTGGCCCCGCACTCTACCTATGCATAGCCAGTATAATGATTATGCAACTATTTTATCACTTCACTATATCAAAAGCAACCTAACTTTTTTTCAGTAAAAATAATCTCGATTACCATTTATTATTTATTTAATGTGAACGGTTCCGGCAAAAACGTTGAATGCGTCAGCCTGTGAAGTATATAAGATACGATCCGCCAGGCCGCCTTGCCATCCCCATAGGGATTGATGGCATTGCTCATCCGTTCGTATTCCTCGCTGTCAGACAAGAGACGTTTCGCTTCATGGTAAACGACATCCTTGTCCGTTCCGATGAGCTTCACCGTACCAGCGTCAACGGCTTCGGGCCGTTCTGTCGTATCGCGCAGTACCAGAACCGGTTTACCCAAGGACGGCGCTTCTTCCTGAATGCCGCCAGAGTCAGTCAATACAATAGCCGACCGCCCCATCAGATTGGCAAACGGTTCGTAATCGAGGGGATCGATCAAATGGACCCGGTCCAGGCCAGCCAATTCCTCTTCTACGACCTTGCGGACCAAGGGATTGCGATGCACGGGAAATACGATTTCCACATCGGCAAACTCATCGACGATACGGCGCAGCGCTTTATATATATGGCGCATAGGTTCACCCAGATTTTCACGACGGTGCGTCGTAACCAGGATGACGCGATGGTTGATGAAATCAACTTGATGCAGTGCGGGATCCTCGAATACATAATCTTCGCGCACTGTATTCATGAGTGCGTCGATAACGGTATTCCCTGTGACATAAATATGAGCCGGATCTACGTGTTCTGCCAGCAGATTATGCTTCGACGAATCCGTCGGGGCAAAATGCATGGCCGCTATGGCTCCCGTCAGTTTACGGTTCATTTCTTCAGGAAAAGGAGAATAGATATTTCCCGTCCGCAGGCCTGCTTCGACGTGACCTACTGGAATCTGCTGATAATAAGCTGCCAGCGCTCCGGCAAATGTCGTCGTCGTATCACCGTGGACGAGGACGATGTCCGGTTTTTCCTGTTCCAATACCACGCGCAGTCCCATGAGCGATTTAGTCGTGATATCATACAACGTCTGCCCCTGGGCCATGATATCCAAATCGTAATCTGGTTCAATTTGGAATAACCGCAAGACTTGGTCAAGCATCTGCCGGTGCTGGGCCGTAACCGCCACAATCGTCTTGATCTGATCGGCGTGTTTTTTTAATTCCAGCACGACAGGAGCCATTTTAATCGCCTCCGGCCGGGTACCGAATACAGTCATCACCTTTAACATTCACAAAACCCTCCTTTATATAGATAAATTCTACCCGTATCAATTCTTACGGGTAGAATTCGTCGTGGTGCATAATATTCCTATACGTTTTGCCGTATATACAATGATTGCCAGGACGATGAGCACTGTCAATATCCCTGTTTTATAATTTACATTGACGACAAACCAAGCCAAAAATCCCAAGACGATGCTAATGCAATACATGATCAGCACTGCCTGTTTCTGAGACAATCCCAATGCCAGCAGGCGATGATGCAGATGTCCTTTATCAGGCTGGAATATAGGGACGCCGCTCATCTTGCGACGGACAATGGCAAACAACGTGTCCAATATAGGCAGTCCCAAGGCGATGACCGGTACGACCAGAGCGACAGTCGCCGCCGTCTTAACCAGTCCGAGTATAGCTGTGACAGCCATGGTATAGCCTAAAAGCATGCTTCCCGTGTCACCCATGAAGATTTTTGCCGGATTGAAATTATATTGCAGGAAGCCGAGGGCAGCCCCAGCCATGGCAATGATGACCAGTGCCGGTACCTGCTGCTGCATATGCAGGGCCATGAAGAACATCGAAATGGATGCGATGATAGAAACACCAGCAGCCAAGCCGTCCAAGCCATCGATTAGGTTCACCGTATTCGTAAAACCGATGATCCAAAACACGGTCAGGGGAATGGCAATCACTTCTGGTAATACGATCAAATCACCAAAAGGATTGGTCAGCCATTCTATCTGTATGCCAAAATAAATTGGGATCAACGCCGCCAATATCTGACCTACTAGTTTTACTTTTGCCGGTATTTGACAGATATCATCCCAGATACCTACCATAACGATAGCTGTACACCCTAGTACCAGTCCCCAGATTTCGGGAGAAAAGCTAACTTGTAAGACCAACGCAGCCATAAAGCCTATATAAATAGCCAAACCTCCCAATCGCGGTATGACACGGGTATGCACTTTCCTAGCATTGGGACGATCGATAGCACCGACTTTGATGGCCAGCTTCTTGATGCTTGGCGTCAACACATACGTCACAAACAACGCAATAAAAAATGGCACCAAATAATGTAGCACGACACACGCCTACTTTCCTTTTTTTACAAATAATGATATGCAAATCAGTTAGTTAAGCTGCGCATCGGCGCAGGTATACGCCCGCCACGGGCAATAAAAGCTTCAGATTTGTATGGATTCACATTGATGATGGGACAATAGCCCAACAGACCGCCGAACTGCACCGTATCGCCTACGGTCTTGCCTGGTACAGGTATGATACGCACAGCCGTTGTCTTATTATTGATCATGCCGATTGCCGCTTCATCGGCAATGATGGCAGAAATCGTAGCCGCTGATGTATCGCCGGGAATGGCGATCATATCGAGGCCTACGGAACAAACACAAGTCATCGCTTCCAGTTTTTCCAGTGACAAGCTGCCCTTGCCGACGGCTTCGAGCATGCCTTTATCTTCACTGACCGGAATGAATGCCCCGGAAAGGCCGCCAACGCGGGAAGAAGCCATGAGGCCGCCTTTTTTTACGGCATCATTCAACAAGGCCAAGGCTGCCGTCGTACCACTGGCACCACAGCTTTCCAAGCCCATTTCTTCCAATATAGCTGCCACACTATCGCCAACAGCCGGCGTAGGCGCCAAGGATAAATCGATGATACCGAATGGTACATTGAGCCGCCGCGCTGCTTCCTGTGCGACGAGCTGGCCCACACGGGTAATCTTGAAGGCCGTCTTTTTGATGGTTTCGGCTACGACATCAAAAGGTTCGCCCTTTACATTTTCCAAGGCCCGCTTGACGACGCCGGGACCACTGACACCGACGCTGACACAGACATCTCCCTGAGTGACGCCATGGAAGGCTCCAGCCATGAAAGGATTATCTTCCACGGGGTTGGAGAACACGACCAGTTTGGCACAACCCAGCGCATCCTGTTCCCGCGTCAATTCGGCCAAATCTTTGAAAACGCGCCCCATCTGCGCTACGGCGTCCATGTTGATGCCAGCCTTTGTAGAACCGACACTGACAGAACTGCATACCAATTCCGTGCAAGCCAGCGCTTCCGGTATGGAAGAAATTAAGCGATGATCACCATCCGTATAGCCGCGTTCCACCAGCGCTGAGAAACCGCCGATAAAATCGATACCCAACGTTTTTGCCGCTTTATCCAGCGTCTTAGCCACAGCTACATAGTCTTTCAAATCACTGCAACCGGCAACGATGGATATGGGAGTTACGGATACGCGCTTGTTGATGATAGGTACACCGTATTCCGCTGCGATGGCCTCACCGGTTTCTACCAGATGTTCACCGTAAGAAGTCACTTTATCATAAATATTATCGCACAGCGTCTTGCCATCGGCAGAACAACAATCCAGCAGGCTGATGCCCATCGTAATCGTCCGGACATCCAGATTATTCTTTTGGATCATTTGATTTGTTTCTAATACATCCTGGATAGTCAGCATTCTACCTCTCCTTATCCTACACGATGCATCGCATAAAATATATCCGCATGCTGCGCTCTGATTTCCACGCCCAAGGCATCGCCTTTTTCTTTCAAGATTTCCTGCAGCCGAATCAAATCAATAGCTGCATCTTTCATATCGACAATCATGACCATGTTGAAAAAACCGTCCAGGATTACCTGATTGATTGTTTCAATGTTAATGCCATATTCAGCCATAACCTGACTGACAGTGGCAATGATACCGGTACGGTCGAGACCGACTACGGTAATGACAACTTTCATGGATATGCCAGCTCCTTTAATCGTGGAATAATGTTCTAAAAAGTCTACGCCCGTATATTATATCACATCTGTCAGGAAAAACACTATGTTTTACATTATCTTGCCGTATATAAATATGATTTTTTTCAATACTTAATGGGAAAGAGCCTTCGTAATCAACGCTTTTCCTTCTTCCAGGAACGCTTCGGCCTGTTTTTCCGAAACGAAACTTTCGCTGTACAGCTTATACATATCTTCAGTTCCTGATGGCCGCGCTGCTACCCAGCCGTCAGCTGTGCAAATCTTGACGCCGCCGATTGCCAGGCTGCCATACGGTGACTGTGACAAAACTGCCGTAATCGCGCTGCCGCCCAATGTTTTTTCCGTTACATCGGCTTCGGTCAGCTTGCCGATCTTCGCTTTTTCTTCCAGATTAGCGGCGGCATCACTACGCATGGCATAGGGTACGCCCATGCGGCTGCACAAATCGCCGTAATACTGCATAGGAGATTTACCGGTCACTGCCATCATTTCTACAGCCAGCAGCGCGAGGATCATACCGTCTTTATCAGTCGTCCAAACACTGCCGTCCTTGGCACAGAACGAAGCACCAGCACTTTCTTCACCGGCAAAGGCAATTTTGCCGTCCGTGAACAACTGACCAAAATACTTAAAACCTACAGGAACTTCATACAAAGGAATATGTAATTCAGACGCTACGCGGGCCATCATGTCCGTCGTAACGACCGTCTTAGCAATGCCCCGACCGGGGAAATTGCGATGAGTCATGAGATAGTGGGAAGCTACCGAAAGGTAAGCGTTGGCACCGATCATACCGCCATTGCCACAAACGATGCCGAAGCGGTCATAATCGGGATCATTGGCCAAAATCAAGTCAAAATCAGCCTTCCGGCCGCTGACGGACGACATGACATATTGAGAAGAACAATCCATGCGCACCTTGCCATCATGGTCATAATTCATGAATGTAAACAACGGGTCGTAGGAATCGTTGACAAACGTCATGGGAATACCATACGTTTCGGAAATCTTGTGCCAGTAATTCATACCAGAACCGCCGAGGCAGTTGACCATGATGCGCAGCTTCGATTCTTGTATCGCTTCAATATCTATGACCGATTCTAGTTCCGTGACGTACAGTCCCTTGAAATCATAAGGAACGACAAGCGGACTGTGTCCGGCTTTAAAATAGGGCACTCGTTTCACTTCCTGGCAATGCCCGGCCAAGAGGCGATTTGCTTCCTTTTCAATGGCCGACGTGATATCCGATTCAGCCGGTCCGCCCGTAATGGGATTATATTTAATGCCACCGTGTTCCGGTGGATTATGGGAAGGCGTAATGATGATGCCGTCAGCTTTCTTGCGGTCGCGGCAATCGTTGTACCGCAGTATAGCCCGGGAAATAGATGGCGTAGGCACAAAATCGCCTTCACTGTCGACGTAAACCATGACACCATTGGCCACAGCCACTTCCAGAACTGTCTTAAACGCCAAGTCGGACAAATAATGTGTATCTTTGCCGAGGAATAAAGGTCCCTTGGCTCCAAAACTATTGCGCAGTGTACACACCGCTTGAGCGATAGCTGCCACATGATCTTCTGTAAAGCTGCCATTCCCCGCCTGGCCGCGATGACCCGATGTACCGAATCGTACACACTGCTGCGCCAGAGAAGGATCCGGATGTAGTGTATGGTATGCATTGGCAATAGATTCTAAATCAATATAATCTTCAGTACGGACTTTTTGGCCGGCTAATGCATGAATCGTCATAAAAATCACCTATCTTTCTATGTTTTTTTGACAAACTCTATAAAAATCTTTACAATAATTTTTATAGTCGCTTGCTATGAATAATTTAATTTTATTATAGCAAAGTTTACGAAATTTATACAGTCAAAGGAGTCATAATGATGAAATTTATTTCTTGGAATGTCAACGGCCTCCGTGCTGCCCTAACAAAGGGATTCATGGATTTTTTCAATGAAGCAGCTGCAGATATTTTCTGCCTGCAGGAAACAAAATTACAAGAAGGACAAGTATCACTGGATATTCCCGGCTACGAGCAGTATTGGAACTACG